>ERZ808041.1163-NODE-1163-length-11438-cov-3.490538_pt1 | contig 11438 bp, 2 predicted proteins | sample MGYA00380192_ERZ808041 | MGnify/ENA primary metagenome ERZ808041 (study PRJEB31490, sample SAMN06133412) | mouse gut metagenome | isolation source: Z1_1 | host: mice | place: China: Chengdu | collected 2015-05 ... | reverse complement strand
AAAGTTCTGCATCTTCCTTTAGCGCCTCCCTGATTTTCTCCATGCCGGAAAGCCCTGCCCTGTCATTATCCAGGCACAGGCTGATGCAGTTGACAGCCGGATGGTCATGCAGGAACCCAAGCAGCGCACGGGGAGCCGTGCCGCCCAGGGAAAGGTAATGGTTCTTCGTCCAGTCCTCCCCCTGCATTTTAAGTAAGGACGCTACGGAAAGCGCATCAATGGGGCTTTCCGTCACGGCAACATAGGGGCTGTCTTTATCCGCAGAGGGCAGTGAAAAACTGTAACGCTTATCGCTCCCGTCCACATCGTTTTTAAAAGTGCCGTATATCCCGCGCAGACAGGCATAACGCGCTTTCCCCTTACCGTCTTTTCCCACAAAGACACAGTTATGATAGCCGCGGGATTCATACAGAATCCCTTCCCTGATGCACTGGCTGATCACTTCCGCGTCAATCCCCCTGCCCAGCAGATAGGACACTGCCGCCGTCCCGCACCGGTTTTCCTGCGGCAGTGTAAACGGCTTTTCGGGTTTCTCTCCGGATGGAATCTCAGAGGGCATCCAGACAGCCGCGCCCCGTTCCCCGCAGAGCGTCTCCACCGCTGAAACAAAATCCATGCCGCGCACCTTGACCAGATAATCTAATGCCGTCCTGCCCCCGATCCCCCGGCTGTGCCAGTTCCATTTGCCGTTGGAAATTTTCAGGCTGTCATGGGTCACAGTCCGGTATTCCCTTCCACCGCATTTTCGTAATTCCTGCGGCTCAAAAGCCTGTAAATAAGACAGCAAATCCCATTCCTTCGCCCGCGCAATCTGTTCTTTTGTCACTCCCGGCATATCCCTATCACCTCCAAATAAAAAAAGTGGGCGCAGAGAGTGAAAACACCCTGCGCCCGTATGTCCCTACAGGCTTGCAAATTTCCTTAACAGTTCCAGAAGCCCCGCCTGTGCCGCCGCATAGCCTTTCCGCAGATCCTCTACATCCTCAGCGTAAAGGTTGCGTGTCTCGTTACAGCGGCGGGCAATCTGGTTTGTGTTTGCCGCCAGGGAGCGCAGAAGTTTTGTAAGTTCCTTCACGCTCCCCATATCCAGATTGACGATATAGCCGTCAACCGCCATCTTCCGCAGGTAGGCACGTTTGTTCTTTGTGCCTGCCTGTTCCATCTTTTTCTCGATCAGGGCCATTTCCTCCGGGCTTACCATAAAGTAAAGCCCGACCGTGCGCCCCTCCTCTTTCCGCATTAGATCGCCTCCCTTTCCTGCCCGCGCTCCGCTCCATAAGGGACCGGCGCAGGCCGCTCATATTCTTTTAAACTTTTCAGGATGGAGGGTTTTTCATTCCCCCGCCCCTCATCTTCCTCCGGCTCCCGCGCCGGTTCCCCGCCGCGCCCTTTTTCCTCGTTGTCAAGCACTGTGTTAAGTTCTGCCAGACGCGCGGATTTTTCCAGAAGTTCTGCCTCCTGTGCAAAGGGCCTCTCCGCTTCCTCTTTCGCGCTTTCCAGTTCTTTGTGCAGGCGCGCCATATTCTCCTTGTGGCGTTCCAGGCTCTGGGGGATTTTCTCCAGCGCATTGTTGATACGGGTAATGTTCCCCACCACATCATCGGAAAGTTCCGCCGTATGGGTCAGGTGCTGTTTCATGGTCACTTTGAATTTCGCGCCGTCAAAGCACAGTTTCATGGGAAACCCACGGTACTCCCCAAGTTCAATCTCCTTGCCTGGGTCATCCATCAGGCGGCAGGCCGCCACGATTGCCTTGCCCGCTTCCTTACGCTCCGTATATGCCGTCCCCATAACGGTCATGGAAAAAGCATCTTCTTTGGCCGGATGCGCCTCCAATACCGGCAGGTCGGCATTCAGGCAGTCGATGTAAAGCTGGGTTTCTTTTATCTTATTGGGGTAATATCCCCGCACTTTATCCTGCATCTCATACTGCTGCGCCTGGTGGTTTGATTTCAGCATTTTCAGCTTCGTCACCTGTATATCCAAATCCATTTTTTCCTTGATCCGAGCATCTCCCGTGGCTAACATCTTCACCTCCGCATAGGACAAGGCAGTGGCATCCACGTCCTCAATGGAGCGGGCCGGGCTTTTGGAGGTCATGATCTGGCCGATAAATTTCTGTTTTGACTCCACCAGCCCCCAGGTGTAGGCATCAAAGGTACCTTTTGTGACATACCGGAAAATCCTTACCTTTTTATTCTCGTTGCCACGCCTTACAATCCTCCCGGCGCGCTGCTCCAAATCCGCAGGACGCCAGGGGCAGTCCAGGTCATGGGACGCCACGAGTTTTGTCTGCACGTTGGTTCCGGCCCCCATCTTCTGTGTGCTGCCAAGAAGGACGCGCACCTGTCCGTTTCGCACTTTTGCAAACAGTTCCGCTTTCTGCGCCTCTGTATTGGCATCATGGATAAAAGCGATCTCCTGCGGCGGGATTCCCTTTGCGATCAGCTTCTTTCGGATGTCCTCATAGACGCTTGCCTCCATGATGGTTTCTTCCTCCGTTGCTGCGGCTTCCCCCTCAGCTTCCGCTCCTTCTGCGCCCTCTTTTGCTTCTTCCTTTTTCGGCTCCGCCCTCCCTTTCGGCGTGGAAAGGTCTGAAAAGATGAGCTGTGTGCCCTTTGTTTCTGCGCTTTCCTGCCAGATTTGAAACACATTGTCCACGCAGGCGTTCACCTTGCTTCCGGGGTCATCAGGAAGCAGCGGGTTCATAATGCGCTGGTCTAAGGCTAACTTGCGCCCGTCCGACGTTATCTTTAACATGTTGTCGATCCGGGGGTCTATTTTCTCCTTCCGTATTTTTTCCGCCCTCTCCGCAAGGGACTGTACCATCGCTTTCTGCGCCTCACTGGGTTCCGTCTGTATCGTGATATACTCCGCTTCCGGCACCGGAAGTTTTAACATATCCGCCGTCTGAATATCAGCAGCTTCTTTCCAGCGGTTAATCAGTTCCGGCAGGTTATAAAAACGCGCAAACCGGGTCTTTAAGCGGAAACCCGTCCCCTCCGGTTTTAATTCCACCGCCGTCACCTGCTCCCCGAAGGTCGCCGCCCAGTTGTCAAAGTGTTTCAGGCTCCGCACCTTCCCCGTGCTGTCCCGGTATCCTTCCTCCAGCATACTGTACTGGAGATAGCGCATCATGGTATAAAGTTCCACCATTGAGTTGCTTACCGGGGTGCCGGTGGCAAAAACCACGCCGCGCCCGCCGGTGATTTCATCCATGTAGCGGCACTTTGCAAACATATCGCTGGACTTCTGCGCGTCCGTCTGGCTGATGCCCGCAACATTACGCATTTTCGTATGCATGTAAAGGTTTTTAAAGCTATGCGCCTCGTCCACGAAAAGACGGTCTACGCCCAGCTCCTCAAAGGTAACGGTGTCATCCTTTTTCTTGTCATAAAGTTTCTTAATCTTAGCTTCCAGGTTCTTTTTTGTTTTTTCCATCTGCTTGACCGTGAATTTTTCTTCCCTGTTTGCCTTTGCTTCCGCAATGGCATCCACGATCTCGTCAATCTGCCCCTGTATGATAGCCGCCTGCCGCTCCGGTGAAATAGGGATTTTCTCAAACTGCGAGTGGCCGATGATAACTGCGTCATAATCGCCGGTGGCAATCCGCGCGCAGAACTTCTTGCGGTTCTTCGGCTCAAAATCCTTTTTTGTGGCTACAAGCACCTTCGCGCCGGGATAAAGGGTTAAGAAATCGCCGCCCCACTGCTCTGTCAGGTGGTTCGGCACAACCATAATGGATTTTTTGCACAGTCCGAGCCGCTTGCTCTCCATCGCCGCCGCTATCATCTCATACGTCTTCCCCGCGCCTACCACATGGGCGAGCAGGGAATTACCGCCATACAGGATACGCGCGACCGCGTTCCTTTGGTGCGGCTCCAGCTTTATCTCCGGGTTCATCCCAATAAAATTGATATGCTTCCCGTCATATTCACGGGGACGGGTGGAATTGAACAGCTTGTTGTAAATGCCGCATAAATCCGCGCGCCTGTCCGGGTCTTTGAAAATCCAGTCATGGAAAGCCTCTTTCATGGCATCCTGCTTCTGCTGTGCGATGGCCGTCTCTTTCTCATTCAGCACACGGGTTTCTTTCCCTTCTATATCCGTGTGCGTATCGAAAATCTGGACGCTTCTCTGGTTTAAGCTGGCCTCAAAAATCTCATAGGCATTGATCCGCTTTGTGCCGTAGGTGGTGTGAACGCGGGTGTTCGTAATGCTGTCCTCCGATTTTCCCTTTATCCTCCATTCCCCTGTTACGTCTGAATACATCACGTCTATTCTCCCGTTCTGGAGCCGCCCCGGTGTCTGGAGCAGTTCAAACAGAAATTGCCTGTAATATCTCGTATCTATCCAGGGTGCGCCGATGCGGACGCTTATTTCCGGCGCAGTCAGGTCTTTCGGCTGCACCGCAGTAAGCGCCTCCACGTTGGCGGCAAATTCCGGGTATTCCTCCGCTGCTTTTTTTGCCCTTTCCAGTTTTTTCCGCACATTGCCGGAAAGGTATTCATCCGCAGTCTGCCAGCCCTTATGCCAGTCCGTATTTTCCTCCGAAATGACAGCCGGGCCGCTGTCCGGGTCTTTGAAGATAATGCCCTTTAAGTCTGAAATGATCTGCGGTATTTTATCGCTCCCGCCCATCAGGGATGCCATGAATCCCAAATCCACACAGGCCCTCTCCCCGATGGAAACGCCCAGCGCCTCCACCGCCGTATCCACGCTTGTAACGCTTTGCCGGTGCTGGATTGTCCGCTTTGTGAACATATCGGCCTTGCGCTTTAAATTCCCTTCCTCGTCTAATACCTCCAGGGAACATAACAGCGGGTAAGAGGAATCCTGTCGGAAAGCAAGGCGGTTCCCGGCGCTGTTAAGAAGGCCGTATTTCTTCTGGAAATTATCATAGAGTGTATTGAGCCGCTCCTGCTCTTTCCCGATCTGTGCATCATCCGCACCGTTAAGCTGTAAATCTATGAGCTGCCTTGCGCTGTCCCGGATCGCGATCATGCCCCGGATGCGGGCGGCAGGCATTTTCCCGACTTCCATGCGCTTCATGCGCGAGTTTTCCCGGAAATAGAGTTTCCCGTCCTTTTCGGCAAAACTGAAATTGCGTACCTGCGGGTCTGCCGGTATGGTTTCCTCTTTTTCTTTTCCTTCCTGCTCCGGCGCGTCCATGTGCAGGAGTTCTTGATCCGGTGTCCCGATATGCGTTACCGCCTCTGCAAGCTGCTCTTTCAGGTCGGCCCCTTCAAGCGGTATACATGCCGTTTCCGTGGCATTTCCGTACATATTCTCCCAGAAAGCCATCCTGCCCAGCACCATCTCCGGGTGCTGCAGATAATAATTGTTTAAGGGTACGCCGTCCTCTGTCTGTCCTACGTTCACCCAATCCGGGAGCTTTTCCGGCGCGCTGCCCCGTTTCTGGAAAAACAGGATGTCCGCCGTCACCTCCGTACCCGCATTGGCTTTAAATGCGTTATTCGGCAGGCGCACTGCCCCCAAAAGGTCGGCTTTCTGCGCCAGCGCCTCCCGCACCCTGCCGTTTGCCTTATCCATTGTCCCCTTTGAGGTAATAAAGGCCACAACGCCGCCCGGACGCACTTTGTCCAGTGTTTTTGTGAGGAAATAATCGTGTATCAAAAGATTCTGCTTATCATACTGCCTGTCATGCACCTTGTATTCCCCGAAAGGCACATTCCCCACCGCAAGGTCAAAAAAGTCGTTGGGATGGTCGGTGGTTTCAAACCCGCCCACGGTAATATCCGCTTTCTGGTAAAGCTGCTTTGCGATGCGCCCGGTCAGGGAATCCAGTTCTACGCCGTAAAGGTTCGATTTTTCAAATTCTTCCGGCACAAGCCCGAAGAAGTTCCCGATGCCGCAGGACGGCTCCAGGATGTTCCCCGGCTTAAAGCCCATGCGTTTTACCGCTTCGTACATTGCCTTAATCACAACAGGGCTTGTATAGTGGGCATTCAAGACTGTGCTGCGCGCCGATTCATATTCTTCCGGGGTCAGCAGTTCCTTTAGTTCTCCGTATTCCTTCCCCCATTTTTGATTGTCCGCGTCAAATGCCTGGTAAAGCCCGCCCCACCCTACATATTTTGATAAAACCTCCTGTTCCTGCGGTGTGGCAAGGCGGTTTTCCGCTTCAATCTGTTTTAAAGTCCGGATTGCAGCGATGTTATTCTGGTATTTTGTTTTCTGCCCGCCCTCTCCCAGCGAATCGTCCGTGATGCGGAAATTGCTGCGGTCAGGGCCGGTATGGAGCTTCTCCACAACAATCTCATAAGGAAGCCCCTTACTGTAAACTCCCACCGTTTCTGCGGTAATAACCTGTCCGCCCTCAATCTCCACCAACTCCGGGGGTTCTTCTTCCTCCCTGTCTGCGCTTTCAGGTTCCGTAGGGAAAACGCCTTCCCTGGCTCCCTGCATTTCCTCCCACCAGATTTTTTCATTCAGGCCGGCCTCCAACTGTTCCTGTATATATGGCTCCACATAGATAAGCTGGTCATAGTCCAGAAATGCCAGTTCCCCGTCAATCATCTCCCGCAGGCTGTCATACTGCCGTTTCTCCACACATTCCCCGTCCACAAACTGGCTGAGTGAAAAGTGAATCAGGTCAACATTCACCTGAACCTCAAAGCCGCCGTTTTCCGTGGTGCCGTAGGCAATCCCGACTTCTTCCAGGTTGGTAAAATCCACGCTGTCCTCATTGTATTCTTCAAGGCAGAAATCTTCGATCAGGCGCTTTGCTTCTTCCAGTTCCGGGCCGTCCGGCACCTGCGTTTCCGCTTCTTCTCTGTAAACGGCGTCTTTTTCCGGCTCCGGCGCTGTATGTGCTTCTTCCGCCTGCCCTCCGGCATCTATCCCTGCCTGTGCCATATCTTCCGGGAAATTTCCGTGTTCTAAATCATTCTCCCACTCCTGTTCCACACATTCCCGGACAAAGGGGACAGATTCCTCCCGGAAAATCGGAAACCACCCCTGCATATCCAAATCTTTCAGGCTGACACGCCCTTTTTCATAGTCAATGCTGTCAACCTCCATGTGCCGCCCGTCAATGGTCAGCTTCATCCCAAGGGGGATGTAGTCGGCAATGTCCCTCTCCTTTACAATCTCATAAGGGCTGTTTTCCCCGCGTTCCGGGTCCGGTCTGGCAATGACAACGCTCTGCCCATGCTCCAGAAGGTCTTTTACTACCGCCTGCCATACCCTGCCCCCTGTAACGGAAGTTTCCCCAAGTCCGTCAATCTCTCTTGTGAGCAGCTTTGCGGAAAGGGCAGGGGCTGCCGCCTCCGCATCCTTGCCGTAAAACAGGATGTATTCCCCCACCTGTACGCCCACCAGCTTATCCGGATGTTCTGCTTTGAGGTTTAAATATTCCTCCACATTGGGGGCAAGGTCTGTTTCTGTCTGCACCGTTCCGGTATTTCTTTCTGTTCCTTCCAAGACCGGCGCGGGTTCCTCCTGCCCTTCCGTTTTCTCCTGCACGGGTGCATCATTTTCCTTTGCCCATTCCGGCGCATCCGGCTCCCCGGCATATCTCTCTATCGCGTCCCTTTTGTCTATCACCACGTCCTGATAGGTGCGCTCCAAAATATCCTCCACCATCCATGCCCTGAACATGGGAAGGGACTGGAAAGCATCATATAAATCCGGCTGGCTCTCCACAATCTCATTGATAAAAAATCCAAGTTCATTATCCAGTTCTGCCGCTGCGCTGTCATAGTCCGTCTCACGGTCACGCAGGTAAGAATAGAAACTGCTCTGACGCACCACATCACTCAGCATGGAGAGCGCTTCCCTGTATAACTCTGCCGCAGATTTTCCCGCCGGGGATGCTTTTGTATCTTTCTCCGCTCGTATTTCCGGTTCCGCCTGGGTTGGTGTAGAAAATACAGGTGTCTCCTGTGTGGCGGAAATATTCATCTGTGTCTCGGCCGCTACTTTCCGTATCTGTTCCTTGACAGCCTCCGGCAGACCTTCATCGTAAAATGTCACACTCCTGTCAGCGTCTATATGGGCAACCGTCTTATAATCCCCATGTTCTTCTTCCAGGCGGTTCCACACGGTCAGGCCGTTCCCCAGAAAGCCATAGCCAATATCGTAATGGGAAAGGACGGCTTCCTCCTGCTCCTTTATCTGTTCCAGGTCAGAACCGGTTTTACTTGAGGCAGTATCCGCCTGCCCTGCATCTTCCTCATTTACAGCCATAAAATCAAAAGTAAGCTGGCCGTCCGGCCTTTCTTTCACTTTCCCCGGCTGTTCTTTTGCAAGGTTCTTCTGCTTTTTGGCAAGGGCGCGGGCGGCGGCTTCCAGTTCCCCTAAAGGTTCCTTTTCCTTTCTGGATGCGTCCTGCTTCTCTTTTGCTTCCTTTTTTGCCGCCTCCCTTTTCTGCCTTTCCGCCCGCAGGGTTTCCTCCGGCAGCGGCGTAAACAGGGAGTATTCTCCCCTCTGGTATGCGCCCATATCTTCAATAGCCCTCTGCATGATGCCGTAACTGCGGCTTTCTTCCGGCGTTACGGTGGCAAAGGACTCCAGCATATCCTCATACAATGCCGCGCTGATTTTGGGATCATCCAGCATAGGCTTAAAATCCCGCTCCGCTGCATCCACATCCCATTCAATGGAATTGCTGGGGTTCGGGGTATTGGGGCAGTAAAAATAAAAGGCGTATATGCTTCGCGCAAGCCGTATCTTTTCATACTCGGAGGTATACGCCATTTCTTTCGGGTTTAAGTATCTTCCGGCATCAATCAGTTCCCCGATCCGCTTCTGTGCCTGGTTCCAGTTCATTTTTACCGTGTCATACCCTTTAAAACCGGAAGCATCATCACAGCGGGTGAATTTTATCCCTTTGGAATCATGCCATTCGTCATATCCAATGTTCCCACCGCCACCAGTTCCGTACTCATTTTTCAGGAAATCCGCCCGCTCCTTCGCATCATGCCCCTGGCAAAAAAACGAGTAAATCCGCATTTTGCCCTCGGAGACACCGCTTCCGCGCATAAACATCCTGTCAATTTCATCTTCCGTGATAAAGCTGCCTTTTGCCGGCTCAAACCCCTCCATGCCGTGAAACTGCCTCGGCTCTATGTCAAGATTGAAAAGGCCGTTTAATATCTCCTGCGGGTTATGGAAATGGAAACGCATAAGGCCACGGTCTGCCTCATAAGCGCGGACAAAATCGGTAAGTTCGGAAAGAAAAATATCACGGCTCTCCTTTTCCTCCAAAAGCCCCGCAATCTTTTCCGTGCTGTCAGGGAATCCCCCGTACAGTTCTGAAACATGCGGCAGGAAACCGCTCTCCACTGCTTCTTCGCTTAAATCCTGCCGCAGATACCACAGCTTTGCCGCCAGTTCCTGGTACTCATTTCCCCTTGCGGTATCTAATATTTCCTGCGTGGCATAGATGCCTTCTTCCAGAAGTTCCGATACCTGCCCCGCCGCCTGTTCCCAGGTTACAAGGGTAGCGCCGGGGACATTGGCAGTGCGTCCGGGCGCGATCTTTATCCCTTCCTTATCAAACCATAAAGCGTATTTTTCCCCGGCAACCGTAAGCCCCTTGCCTCCTGTGCCGTATTCTTTTTGCAGGAAAGCGGCGGCTTCTTCGACAGAAGGGGATTTCTGGTAAAAGGCGGCAATCCGCATGGTGCTGTTTTTTTCATTCCCGCCGCTGGTGAGTGCGCGTCCAATCACGCCTTTAGGAACTTCCGGCACCGGCTTTCTGCCGTGGGCCGGGGAATCTGCCGTTTTCCTTTCTTCCTTTGCCTGGGCAATGCGCTCCACCTGTTCCTCCACTGTTGGGAAAAGGGAAATCTGGAAATATTCAGGCGCAGAAACGGCGGGTTCATCACCCGCCGTTTCCTGCTCTTTCTCATTTTTCTGTTCTTCCTGTCTTACCTGTAAACGATCTCCTGAAGAACCGCTTCCTCCGCCTGTGCCGTCAGGCTGTTCACCGCCTGCACCCACGCCATCTGGTCGCGTTCTTTCAGGCTCTCGTCCACTCCTTTCTGCTTCATCATCTCTGCCACTGTCCGGTCTACCTGCTCCTGTGCCTGTCCGTCTATCTGCCGTAAGTGGGGGATCAGCCTCCCCGTCAGCAGCATGGAGGTGTACGTCCCCTGATGGTTCTCCATGAGGAAGGTCTGCCGCAGCATCCCGTACTTCCCGATCGGCATCTCCTCCAGTTCTTCCTCCCCGTCCAGCATCAGCTCCGGTATCTGATAATCCCCGTTCTTCCTGTATGTCAGTTCTGCCATGATCTTCGCTCCTTTCTTTGCTTTCACGCTTTAAAGTGTTAAACTGTTCTGTGACTTTAGTATACCCTATGTCCGTGGATTTTGCAAGGGAATTTTCTGCCGTTTTTTGGATATTTTTCTGCCGGCCTGCCATTACCTCCCGGTCATAATTCCTGATCACTTTTCCAATCTCCTGCAAAATCTCCATTGACAGGGTGCTTGCCGCGCTCCCTAAATGGTGGAGGACAGCCGGCGTGGAAAATTCCGTGATGCCTGCCAGTTCCTCATCCTCCATGTAAGCGGAAGGGTCAAGGCCGCAGCGGGTAAGGAGGGTGTACTGGACGCTTGCCGTCAGCGTATCCCGGAAGCATACCTCAAGGTTTAACTGGTCAAGCCCCTCCAAGAAACTTCCTTCCGCATCGTAGGCAAGTTCGCGCAGGTATTCCGGGCAGGCTTCCTCCACGGCTTTTGCCGCAATCTCCATCAGCCCGCCCCCTAATTCCTTCCGGCTTCCCTGCCCATAGCGGTTCTCTAAGGCGGCAAGGACAGGCGCATGGTGTTCCTCCCGCATCTCCCATAAGTACGGCATCCTTGCGCCGCGCACGGGCCTTGTGTCCGCCACGTCAAAAACATATTCCAGGTGGGGCCTGCCGGTTTCCGCGCCGCGTATTAAGGCGATCCCTTTGGAGCCGGCTTTTACCCACCGGCGCATTTTTTCATTCCACAGTTCCATCTCCGCACAGGCCGTGGCATCAGGCCGCTGCGCATAGATTAAGAGCTGCTCGTCAAAGCGGCACTTGTAATTGCGGCAGGCAGAGGATAAAAAGCCCTGCCAAGCCTGCGGGTTTCTCGTCACCGTTTTGCCTGTACGCTGGTACAGCTCGGTCATTAGCTGATACTTAGCAGCCATTTTCACACCTCCTTATCGCTCTAAATCCTTGTTCCTGTGTTTTCGGTCATACTCGCCGCAACGCTCGGCAATCTCGGCGTACATCTTATCGTGCATCTCACGCTTAAAGGCTCGGTATTCCTTTGCCTTTTCGGTAGGCTTGTACCAGACGCTGTCTTGGTCTGCCTTATCCATCTGCTCATAACGTTCATCTATCTGGTCGCTGTACCTCTTATAGATGACATGGGCGGCGGGAGCGTCCTTTGCGTAGCGGTAGCGGTCAAGGCTTCTGTGAGAACCACGAAGCTCTG
>ERZ808041.1159-NODE-1159-length-11466-cov-13.954781_pt1 | contig 11466 bp, 10 predicted proteins | sample MGYA00380192_ERZ808041 | MGnify/ENA primary metagenome ERZ808041 (study PRJEB31490, sample SAMN06133412) | mouse gut metagenome | isolation source: Z1_1 | host: mice | place: China: Chengdu | collected 2015-05 ... | reverse complement strand
GTGTGCATCATTTGTTGCAATTCACACTAGATCATCATGAATCAATACGCAATCTAGCATGGGTGTGAATTGTAACAGTCCGAAAATAATCAAATACTTCCGGCTCTACTTTCAGAACATCTTTTATCCATTTTACAGAGTTTTCAATGTTTTGTTCTTGATTAAATTCTGGAATCCTCGGAACTCTTATATGAAACTTTGACGCATCTACCAATTCTTTTAACCTATAAATATTATGTATCAAATTGTCAATTTTAACTCCTGTATATTTTTCATATATTGTAGAATCCATATCTTTAATATCAATAATCCATTCATCAATATCATTGATCAGCGGCTCTACGCATTTCCAAGGAACATTCAACGAAGTTTCTATACGCATCTGCCAATTTGGATCTGCCAGTTCGCAAACCTCATGGATAAACGCCGATTGCAAAAGCGGTTCCCCGCCGCCAAAAGTCACTCCACCCCCAGACATACGATAATAGATGTCATCCTTTCTTAATACATGCATTAACTCCTGTGGCGTATACGCCCCTCTCGGAACACTTTCAAAAAGCTTCTTGCTTTTATGACAATAATCATTCATGCAATATTTACAGTTTAATGGACAATCAAAGAATGTGACCAATGTAGATACTCCTTTGCCATCGGTTCCCATTCTAAGACGTGAAATTGTCATAATATCCCCAATCATAGCTCCACCTCCTCCCTTGGATCAAACTGTGGATAAACACGCTTTTCCTCTGGAATATTCTGCATCTGTTTTCTTAAATATTGGGATTCTTCATCACATTTTTCACAAGTTCCCGCACATGGACCTATAGACGGGCACTCTTCACTTTTAAAGGAAATATGATTTGCTTCAGCCAACTTTATTCTCTGTTCCCGAAGCATATTGCAGACTTTTTTACCATCTAGTCTTGCTGAGAGTTCTTCAACCTTCTCTTTTACATGCTTACGCTCATCAGGATATTTCGTTGGGAGGACAACCCCCATTGTACTAAACGTTCTGCTTATTGGAAATTTCACTTCCTCCTCTATTGTATCTTTTTTGAACAATTTAAGTTTATCGAACCCATCCTCCAAAGGAATATACTTCATAGTGGCAAAATCAAAAAAACAAGGCTTAGAATGCATTGTATAGATGCCATTCAAAAAACAAGGCATTATCTTCCCTAAATCATTCATTACATAATCATATGCTTCTGGCAAAGTTGTCTTGCCATCCAATGTTTCCAGTAATTTATTCGCGTCATAATATAAAATAGAATCAAGTTTTGACAAATCTGACAGCAATTCGCGATGCCCCTTCTTTCTGGACTGGGCTTCAAATTTCCAAGGAGGCATTGTCACAAGATGGAGTCTATTATAATAATTCAATTCCTTAACAACATAAAATGGATAAAGTGAACTTGGCTGACTATCTGTAAGAAACACAATCTTATCATGAAATCCTAACCGCACATTCAATTCACTCCCAGCAGAAGCCAACTTTTGGAATTTTTTATCCTCTATACCATATTTTTTCGTTCCTGTCACAACATCATCATCTGTAAATGGAGAAACAAAACACTCATATTTTTCTGTGACTGCTTTTCCGCCAAGACAGACCACCAAGACAATATCCTTGTACTTTTCAAGAAATGGATTATTTTGATTCCAAACAAAACCTGCATCTGTAACGACTAATCTCATTCTTACACCTCCTTGCGTACTTTTGATATGTTGGTTGGTGCATTATTTGATAATTTCTGACAAAAATTATAGCATAGAATCAACCAAAATAAAATCATTTTTCTACAGTTCCTTACTAGATAAACAGTTAACAAGTAATTGTCATGAGCTATTTATGAAGTTACTTTTCACACCCACACCAAAATGCTTGCTCTTTAGCATTTTGGTGCAAAATCTGTTGTAATTCACACCTCAAACTTATAAGTTGTTAAAAACTGGCGTGGGTGTGAATTATAACTTTATGAACAGTTCCTTATTGCACGCGGGAACAAAAAGTTTGACATAACAGCAAATTTTGTTGTAACATGATAATAAAATAGAAAGGTATAATATCGGTTTTTTGAGGATATGGAAAATCCTTATTGGAAACAACTGTTAAAGATGAAATAAAACAAGTAAAGGATGCAATGATAATGAATGCAACAATAGCAAAGCAATTAGACTATTATACAATTGAAGATATTTATAATTTGCCAGATGGACAAAGAGCCGAATTAATTGATGGTGAATTATATATGATGGCAACGCCTAACACAAATCATCAAAGGTTAATAAAAGAATTTACTTATCTTATTGAAGATTATATTAGACATAATAAAGGAAAGTGTGAAGTCTTTCCAGCGCCATTTGCAGTATTTTTGAATGCCAATAATGAAATTTACCTTGAACCAGATATTTCTGTAATTTGTGATAAGGATAAACTTACAGATGAAGGGTGCAAAGGCGCACCAGATTGGATTATAGAAATTGTTTCACCTTCCAGTCGTTCGATGGATTATAATAAGAAGTTATTCCAATATAGGACAGCAGGAGTTAGGGAGTACTGGATAGTTGATCCCATAAAGCAATTGATAATGGTTTACAATTTTGAACATGATAATTTTGAGCAATATTCTTTTTCGGATAAAGTAAGCGCTGGAATATATGAAGACTTTGAAATTGATTTTGCTGGAATAAATATAGAATCGTAGTGTCATCTGGACAATCATCGGGCAGGAAGGTTATTTCCCCTACTTGCGCGCCGGATGCGGGCAGCTTTCGCTGCACAATTCCTCTCCGCGTCCGGCGCGAGCAGCTTTCCCTGCATATTTTCTTTCCGCATCTGTGTGCATAAAAAGGAATAGATATAATCATAATTCCATCTCTTTCCTTGGATTAAACTGCGGATAAACACGTTTTTCTTCTGGAATGTTCTGCATCTGCTTTCTTAAATATTCAGATTCCATATCGCATCTCTCACAAGTTCCCGCACATGGACCTATAGAACCACATTCTGCACTTTTAAAAGAAATATGATTTGCCTCAGCCAATTTTATTCTCTGTTCCCGAAGCACATTGCAGACCTTTTTACCATCTAGTCTTGCTGAGAGTTCTTCAAACTTCTTTTTTGTATACTTGTTATTATCTGGACGTGAAAACACAAGTGGAAGCCCCATTGTACTATCTACATGATTTTCTATCATATCCTTTTTGAACAATTTAAATTTATCAAACCCATCCTCCAATGGAACATACTTCATAGCAGCAAAATCAAAAAAACAAGGGTTAGAATGCATTGTATAGATGCCATTCAAAAAGCAAGGCATCATCTTCCCTAACTCATTTGTAATGTATTCATATAGCATTTCTATAGTCTTACATCTTTCCACTTTTTCTAATACTTTGCCACTGTCATAGTACAAAATAGAATTAAGCTTTGATAAATCTGACAGCAATTCGCGATATGCTTTTTCTCTAGGACGATGTTCAAATTTCCAAGGAGGCATTGCCACAAGATGAAGTCTATTATAATAATTCAATTCCTTAACAACATAAAATGGATAAAGTGAACTTGGCTGATTATCTGTAAGAAACACAATATCATCATGATATCCCAGCTCTGCATCTAGTTCTTCACCAACAGAAGTCAACTTTTGAAGTTTTTTATCCTCTATGCCATATTTTTCTGTTCCTATCACAACATCATCTTCTGTAAACGGGGAAACAAAACACTTATATTTATCTGTAACTGCTTTTCCGCCAAGACAGACCACCAAGACAATATCCTTATATTTTTCAAGAAATGGATTATTTTGATTCCAAATATAACCTGTATCTGTAATGACTAATCTCATTCTTACACCTCCTTGCGTACTTTTGATATGTTGATTGGTGCATTATTTGATAATCTCTGCTAAAAATTATAGCATAGAATCAACCAAAATAAAATTAATTTTCTAAAACTAAGAAATGTTGTTAAAGTTCAGCCTAGGACTTTGCACTACGCTGCAAATTATGGCTTTACAAGCCACGTAAGAAAGCACAGTGGCTTGATGCATCAAGCCAACCGCAAGACGGTTTTTGCATGGCTTGATGCTTGTAACAGAAAGCCGAAGGCTGAACTATTACGAAATGTTTGTGAATTAAACCGCAAAGACTTTATTTTTTTGCGGTTTTGTGATAAATTAATATGAGGTTTTGCAGTTTTAAGGAATATTAAATTGGAAAGGATAGGTTATTAAAATGGCTAAGGAGAAAAAAACAAATACGGCGGAAACATCCGATATAAGCAAAAGCAAAGCAAAACGGGAAGAACGCAGAAAAGAGGTTGCGCGGGATCGACGTCAAAAGCGCACGACAAAAATTATCACTATCGCCATTGCAGCAGTATTGATTGCAATTGTTGTGTTCGCAGCAGGCAAAAGTATTTTCCTTGCGGTAATTCGGACAACCTCCGCAGAAAATCCCAGTGTCGGACTTACCGTAGACGGTCGAATCGAGGGCGTCAATGTAAAAGATGCTATTACACTGGTAGATTATGCTAATATTGCCGTGCCGGAAGAAGAAGTTGCGGCAAAAACGGAGGAAGTTGAGGACTCCATCAAGTCCACCCTAGAACAATACAAAGAGCCCAGCACAGACACCTCCCTTGCAATTGCAGATGGCGACGAAGTGAACATTGATTTTGTGGGAACGGTTGACGGTGTTGAATTTGAGGGTGGAAACAGCAATGGCGAAGGCTATGACTTAACAATCGGCTCTGGCAGCTTTGTCGATGATTTTGAACAGCAGCTTATTGGACATAAACCAGGCGAAGAGGTAACTGTGGAAGTAACATTTCCTGAGGATTACGACGGCGAAGAAGTTGCAGGCAAAGATGCAAGCTTTGCAGTCACGATCAATAGTATCAATGTCACACCAGAACTCACAGATGAATTTGTTGCAGAAAATATTACTGAGGAAGGCATAACCACCGCTGCAGAATATCGTGCCTCTGTGGAGAATAATTTTTACGAACAACATCTTGAAGAGTATTTAACCAATTATATCTTGGAAAATTCCACTGTAAAATCGTATCCTTCAAACTATCTAAAAAAGGTACGTGCAGTTACAAAATATAGTGATGAACAGATGCTTGCGTCCTACAAACAGATGTCTGCCTACTATGGAATTTCCATGTATGAAAATCTATGGGATTTAAGAGATGATGAAGTTTCAGATGAATTGTCCTACGAATTAGAACTTAGAGAGCGCGCAAAAGAAACGGCAAAAGATGCAATGGTATATCAAGCACTGTTTGAAGATGCTGGTCTAACACTTGATATGGAAGCTGTTTATACAGAGATGACCGAAGAATACGGCGAGGAATCTGTCACACAGATGAAAGAGACAAACGGGGAAGGCTATATAGCACAGAATGAAATCAGGGAAGCAGTTATCGAATATCTCGTTGAACGCTACAAAAAATAAAAATCTGGCACATAATACACATAGGCACCTGTAATTTTTACTACAGGTGCCTACTGCTTTATCTTTTTCACCACATTAAATCAAATGCTGCAAACGCATCCTTTCTGTCAAAATGTTCTTCTTTATAGCGCAGCAAAAATGCTTTGATCTCGGCATCACTGTCTTTTACGTCTTCTAAAAGAGCTGCAAAATTATCTTCTGTTATGCAACCCGCCTCCGCAAAAATTCGATAATATTCAAGTGCATTGTAATGTTCTTCCACAATAAGTTCCCATGCTTCAGGCGCATCTGTGCCTTTTGTATGTCTGCGCAAATACGACTGAAGTGTATTTTTAACCATATCAGATAATTTATAAGAATATAACAGTCGAAAATATACCACGCGCAATTTCATTTTGCGTTTTTCCACAGGATAGGATTTAATGTCATAATCCTTTCCCTCATAATCCTCCTCTCCACAGGTCCATAATTCTTCAAAACCGTCCAAGTCATCCAATGCAAGCAATGCAAGCAACTTTTCATCCCAACGTTTCACCCATTCTTCTTGCCCCACATTTGTCGGGTCAAACAAAAAATAGTCATGCAAAACTGTAACTGCCAGCGCTAACATTCTGCCAATCCCCTGCGATGCACGAAACGCGCGCTCTTCCTCTGTTCCATTTAATACAATCTCTCGCAGCCGTCTGCAACCCAGAAAAAGCTCTTTTCCACGATTTAATACATGATGTGGTATCGTGATGGTTCTAAGTTGTTCCATATGCGCAAATGCCCAGTCTCCAATTTCTTCTATGGTATCTGGAAGTATGATACTGCGAACGGTCTTACAACTTAGAAAAGCCTTGCGTTCCACACCAAGCACTTTCCTATCCTCTATCTGTGGCGGAAGTATAACTGTTGTGCCAATGCCACGATACTGTTTGAGAATATATCCCTCCTTATATGGCACAAACATAAGTTGCCCTCCACCATCACCTATATTTTCTATTTGTTTGTCTGTTTTCCTATCATCATTCATATAGTATTGTCTCCACAAGTGATGTGCAATCTTACAATTCCAACGCGTCAATTTCCTTCATAATATCATCTTGACGCTCATGCAGCATCAAATCCTCATTGTGCCTGTGATAATCCTCACTTCCATACAGGGCGATAAAACGTGCACTGTACGCGTTGATTGTCAACTCTGTCACCAGCACAAGCACCTCATTTCCATCCATAAATGCAGCCTCGCTAAATGCAAACAGATTGTGCAGCCTTTTTTGTATTCTACTATTTTCTTCTTTTAATTGTACTGTCTCCGCATCAAATGCCGCCTTCAAAAGGCCAAATGCCTTCGCTGAATCCACATTGCTTTCCAATCGAAGTGCTTTCTCCTGCTCCATTAGAAAACGAATAACAGCCCTGTGTTTTCTCTTATCTTCATTTGACAGCGTGCCAGCATTGGTCATAGAGCAAATTATTTTCTCGCGATTTTCCGCCTGCACTCGCAACATTGATGCAATATCCAAAAGATGTTCTGTGTCCTTTTCTTGTTTTTTCTCGTAGGATAACCGTATTGCTTTGAGCAACTTCATAAGGTCTGTCAGATAGTCCGATTTTTCAAGATTTTCTTTCATCTCACTCTCTAACTTATCTAAGAGCATTCCAAGAAGCGATAAGCGCTCATCAAATTTGGCAATTCTTGCACGCTCCACAACCTGTGCGGAATTTGTACCTTCCAGAATTTCTTCCACCTTGTAATCTTTTTTATATTTATTGTACAGCTCATAATATGCTGTAAACTCTCGGACAATCTTATCATTATGAAGGTATTGTGCGACAAGCGTCTCATCCACCACAATGCCCTCCTCCTCGCACAAAAGCATCATAGCAGACAGATCCTCCCATCCTCTTGCGGTCACATAGGACTTTCCGCCAACATTTGTTTCCACACGATAAAAATCATTCTTTTTCATGTCAAGATAGGTGGTAACTGCATTGTGTATCCCCTGTTTTAATGCGTATTCCTTCCACGTTGCATAATCTGCCTCCACCTCAACCAATTTCATGCGGTCCATTGTCACCACATCAAATTCACGCACAGACTTATTGTACTCAGGCGGATTTCCTGCTGTGACAATCACCCACCCTTCTGGAACTTTATGTTTTCCAAAAACTTTGTACTGTAAAAACTGCAACATTGACGGTGCAAGCGTCTCCGACACACAGTTAATCTCATCCAAAAATAAAATTCCTTCCTCAATGCCAGACTGTTCCATCACCTCATAGATAGAAGCGATAATCTCACTCATTGTATATTCCGAAATATCAAATTCCAGCCCTTTATAATTCTTATGTGTAATAAAAGGAAGCCCCAGCGCCGACTGTCTTGTATGATGTGTCATGGAATAACTCACCACTGCAATTCCTAGTTCCTGCGCAATCTGTTCCATAATGGCAGTCTTTCCTATTCCTGGAGAACCCAAGAGAAATATAGGGCGCTGACGCACTACAGGAATCCGATACTCTCCATACGCATCCTTTTTCAAATACAGTTTTACAGAATTTTTAATATGCTCTTTTGCCTGCTTGATATTCACACGCAATCTCCCTTCTTTTTTTATTCTTTTTATTCCTCTTCAAGCTCCTCCGCCGGAAGTACAAGCTTGATTGCCCACGGCGGTATTGGCGGTTTCTCATAATTGTCTTCCAAAAACACAAATGCTGTATCATAACCATGTGGCGGTTTTCGCGCTGGAAACACACCATATCCGTCCGTAAAATAAATTAACCCTTTTAGATTTTCAAATTCTCCACTTTCCACAGCCTTGTCCACATAGTCAAACACTGGTCGAAAATCAGTGGAACCAAACCCTTCCAGTTGCCCTTCCCGCATAAAACGCTCAAATTCCTCATCGCTTGTAATCTTAGTGTCACGGCGCACTTCTGAATCACACTGCAAAATATGAATATTCACTTTGCGAAAAAAATTTTCGCTGCTTTTTAGTATGTGATACGTTTTGTTTAAAAATGCTTGTACTACGCTTCCACGGCAGGAACCAGATGTGTCAATTGCCACCACAAACTCTTTGATTTTATTGACATCTTTATACTCAAGCGGCTCCACCAGTGGAAGATTTCCATAGAGTGATAATCCATACGTATAATATACATAATCAAATTCATCATCATTAATCTGCATTTCCTCACCAGACACACTAAATTTTCGCAGAAAATCCCCATAATCATAGGTTTCCTTTACCGCCTCCTCAAGATTTTGCAACAGACTCTTGTCATCCGACTTATCCCCCGAAAATGATTTTAGCTCAGCCCGAATGCGCTCACTAATTTTTTTCCACTGTGCCTCTGTTATCTCAAGTGTCTCTGCTGGTTTCCAGCTATCATGCACATCGCGACAAAAAAGACTTCGCAGCGCCAGCAGCTCCTCACTTTTTAGCCTATCCTCTTTCAATTTCCTATAAATTCTATCCGCAGTCAACGCCCCTGCACGCTTCCTCCACTGTTCCAGTATCTCTTTGCGCTCCTCGTCACGCTCTGTCTCAAGTCCAGAAATTTGCAATCCTAGCGCTGCATTTTCCACTGCCATATCTGCTGCAATATTCCACAGTTCCTGCTCCATCTTGTCATACTTATACGAATGGCCGAAAATACAATGCAGCAGTATATGCAGATGCAGTCTTGTGACATTGTTTGGATTAGCCTTGTAAAGCCGCAACAGCACTTTTGGGTCATAAAAAACAATTACCGCTTTCGGCGCACTCATATCACACAAAACTTGTCTGCTTCCCGACTGTGCTCGAAATTCCAGTTCGGAGAGCGCCACATCAAGAAAACGCAGATGAATCAAAAGTCTGTCGCGCGACAGTCTCCAAACTTTTGCTGCAAGCTCCTCCACTGATTCCACAAAGCCACCTCCATCAATAATGTTGTATCTCCCCGTTGCAGGCTTCCTCCAAAATCGCCTGCACATCTGCTCCATCTAGGTCCAATCCCTGCGCACTAACAAAATGTGTGTTCTGTATTCCATAAAGTTTGCAGAGTGCACTGACATACTCAAACCCAAAATTACAGTCGCCAATATAACCTCCGCTGGTCGTCACATAATACATATCCTCCGCCACACTCAGCCCAACAGGCGTGCCGTCCTCGGCATATGTAAATGTAATTCCATCTACACTTGCCATCTCAAAAAATATCTTTAGAGAAGCTGGAAATGACATATCCCAGTAAGGTGCCGCAATTACCAACATATCCGCTTGCGCAACCGCATTGGCATAGTCAAACATGGAATCCCCAAGCTGACCAGCCGCTAGAAGTTCCTCTCTGCGCAAAAGTCGCTCATAGTTTAGTGGAAGCAAATTTTCTGTGGAAAGACGAATCTCCTCTATTTGGAATGCCATATCATGGCTGTTTACTTCCTTGATACATGCAAGTAAATGCTCCGCCAGAGCCAGTGTTCTTGAATCTCTGCCACGCACACATGCATTGATAAATAGTAATGTGGGCATTTTTATATCTCCTTGTATAACCTTAAAAGTGTTTCTGGCACTTCCGCTGCCATGCGCTCATACGCTGTTAGAGACGGATGCAAGTGATCTCCACTGTCATACTCCTTTGCAAAAGCAGCCGGATTCGCACTGTCACAAAGCGCTTTGTCAAAGTCAATACAACCTTTAATTTCTGTTGTTGTCCGTATCCACTCATTGACTGCACAGCGCAGTTCATCTCGAAATGGCTCATAGGTTCGCCAGCCAAAGATTGGAAGCAGAGTTCCTATGTATACCTCAAGCCCATATTCTCTCGCCTGCGCAATATATTGCCGCAATCCCTGTATCAGATCATCAGCCGTTGGCAAATCGCTCCACGGTCGGAATGGATTGACCTCAGTCCCCACTGGATGAATAATATCATTAATTCCATGTTGTATAATAATACTGTCCGCACCGCTGACTTTTGCCTCCCTTGGAAATCGAATGGAGCCTTTTAATCCATAGGAATCATAAGTGATATTTTCATACTGTCGCAATATGCGTGTTCCACTCGCAGCACGACGTACAATTGCCGTGTGTGGAATCTCCTCCCGAAATAACCGCAACGTCAAATAATCAGGCCATGCCTGCGAAGTAATGCTATCCCCATAGCAAATCACTGCCCTGTTTGTGCTCTCTGTATATAATTCCACATTACTCAAAAAATAAAACCAATTTGTATTTCTTGTCAATTCCAGTGGAAGAACACTGCGCTGTGCAAAGTCTCCCACCGCATAATATCCCTTGGAAAGTGGGCCTGTAATCAGCACCGCAGAGCGCATCTGTGTAAATTCCCCAAGATAAAAACTAACACTAATGTCATTCCCACGTTTGACGGGAAAATGGATTGCATCACTTACAACTGCTTCCCCTGCTGGTATGACCACACTACTGCTGCCAGAAAATGTGACAGATGTGCTGGTCTCCTCCACAATCTCACGCGCAGAGTCCGCACTGTCTGCCACAAACACACGAGTTATTGTCACAGGTTCTGTTCCACAGAAATTATCTAGGGTAATTTTAATGCTATCCCCATCAAACATTGGTCGAACTGGATAGCGCAATGTCAAGTCCTTTGCATAATTTTCTGGACGCCTGTCCGCAATTGAAATCGCGTTTCCCCATGTCGTCACATATTTTTTCAAACTTTGTTCCATGTTCTCATTCCTTATTTATTGTAATTGATTATTTTTGAAATTTTTCTTTATTTTCTCAAAAAATTTTTAGATTTCAAGCTATTATTTTATACGTAAAATTTATTATAGCATGAAATAGAATACACTTCAATTCGTATCACAACTTAAAATTCAATGTTAGTAATAGCGTGGATGTGAATTGTAATTAACATAATTTCTTTATAATTGATATTGTTCTGAATATATAGCCCTCCGGTAGATGCGCACTCGCACGAAAATGTATATGCCGCAAAGCGGCCGTGCTCGGCGCAGATGGCGATAATTAATCGCCATCT
>ERZ808041.1154-NODE-1154-length-11598-cov-6.369326_pt1 | contig 11598 bp, 15 predicted proteins | sample MGYA00380192_ERZ808041 | MGnify/ENA primary metagenome ERZ808041 (study PRJEB31490, sample SAMN06133412) | mouse gut metagenome | isolation source: Z1_1 | host: mice | place: China: Chengdu | collected 2015-05 ... | reverse complement strand
TTTTTAAGTAATAAAAAAATTATTTCTTGTTTTAAGTATAGCCCATTTATCCTGGGATTTCAAGGAGAAAATCTTTCTCAGCCGCCAAAATACGGCCTCTGTTTTTGGTGGACAATAGCAAAAAATTTGCTAATCGAACAAGAAATTAGGCAAGGAAATGCCGCCAGACTGTCCACCCCATGGATGGTATGGTCTGACGGCACCAATGGTTGATGATAAGAATGTTATTTGACGGCTACAGCTTCAATTTCAAACAGCGCCCCTTTGGGCAGCGCCGCCACCTGAACGCAGGAGCGGGCAGGCGCCTCGCCGGGGAAATACTGGGCGTAAATGGCGTTGATGGCGGCAAAGTCGTTGATGTCCGCCAGAAATACGGTTGTTTTGACCACGTCGGCGCAGTCCATCCCGGCAGCGGCCAGCACAGCCTTCAGGTTGTCCAAGGCCTGGGCGGCCTGGGCCTCCACGCCCTGGGGTAGCTCGCCGGTGGCGGGAATCAAGCCAAGCTGGCCGGAGGTATATAAGGTATTTCCCGCCAGTTTGGCGTGGCAGTAGGGTCCCACAGCGGCGGGGGCATTTTGTGCGGTGATGGTTTTATTCATTTGAGAAAGCCTCCTTGATTTTTGGATGCTCTCATTATTACATATGGCTGTAGAAAAAGCAAGTTGTTTTCAGAAAAAAATTCATCTGATCAAAAAAATATTGATTCTATTTCAAGCTGGCGCGGCACACCTCATCTCTGTATTTTTTCCTCGCGAATGCCAAAAAGTCCTTTACATGGGCCGGGAGGATATACTCCCGCTTGTGGGCAAGGTAAAGGCTGCGGACATCGTGCTCCGGCAGATCGAACCGAAGCACCCGTTTTTCTTCCACGAAATTTTGAGCCGCCCGTTCTGAGATGAGAGAGATGCCCAGCCCTCCCGCCACCATGTTTTTGATGGCCTCCTGGTCGTTGATCCGGGCAACCACATGGAGCTGCTCCTCGCCGATTCCCATGCTGTCCAAAAAGCGGTCCGCAGTCCTCCGGCTTCCGCTGGATTCTTCCCGCAGAATCATGGGCTGCTTCAACAGTTCGGCCACCGGCGCAGGCGTTTGGCCGCATATGGACAGGTAGGGCTCCGCTGCCGGAGTAATCAAAACGATGCGGTCTTTGCAAAAGGGAATGCAGGTGAGCTGGTCGCCCCCCTTCATCCCCATGAGGCCCACGTCGAACAGCCCATCCAACAGCCCGTCGGCCACGCCCTGGCTGTTGGTCTGCTGAACGGTGAAATAGACCTCTGGGTAAAGCTGTCCAAATTCGGGCAGGAGCTGGGGCAGCACATAGGCGGAAGGAATGGTGGACGCCCCCAGGCGGATGACCTTTCGGTCGTTATGGGAGCACAGCTCTATAATCTGCCGCTGAAGTGCCATCATGTCAACAGCCCGGCGGTATACGGCCTGCCCCACAGGCGTGACCTCCAGGCTTTTCGTGGTTCGGAGGATCAGCCGCTTGCCCAATTCCTCCTCCAGCCGCTGAATATGGGAGCTGATGGTGGGCTGGGAGAGGTAGAGAATTTCCGACGCCCTGGTAAAGCTGCCGTACCGCACCACCGCGGCGAAAGAGCGCAGCTGTTTAAGCTCCATGGCACACCTCCGCCAAGGCGGACAAGGCCAGGTCTGTCTGCTCCTCCGTATTGTACCAGCCAAAGGAGAAACGGATTGATCCAGTGGGATAGCTGCCCAGGGTTTTGTGCGCGGCGGGGGCGCAGTGAAGTCCCACCCGGGTCTGAAGCCCAAAACGGTCATCCAAATCAAAGGCCGCCTGGGACAGCTCCCGCCGAAGGGTCTGGACGGAGACCACTCCGACCCGTTCCACACCCGTCCCACCTGCCAGAACACGCAGCAACCCGGCGTCCTCCAAGGGCCGCAGGCCCTCTCGGAACCGCTGGGCCAGGGCTTTTTCGTGGTTTCGGACGGCAGCAAGCCCCGTCTCCCGCAAAAACAGCAGGCCCTGGCGCAGGCCCAGGATGCCGGGGAGGTTCAGGGTGCCCGATTCAAAGCGGTCGGGGAGGAAATCCGGCACATCCTCAGTGTGGCTGAGACTGCCGGTGCCGCCGGACAAAAGGGGTTCGATCTCCGACGCCAGCCCGTCCGCCAGCACAAAACCGCCTGTTCCCTGCGGACCCAGCAGCCCTTTGTGGCCGGTAAAGGCCAGGGCGTCGATGTGTGCCGCCGCCATATCGATTTCCAACACTCCGGCGGTTTGGGCGCTGTCCACAAAAAAGCGCAGGCCGTGTTCCAGGCAAAAACGCCCCACCTGGGCGATGGGCAGCACAGTGCCGCACACGTTGCTGGCGTGAGTCATCACCACGAGCCGGGTATTGGGGCGCAGGCAGTGTTCCAGGCTGTCCACATCCAGTCGGCCCTGTCCGTCGCAGGGAATGCGGGTGAAAGACACCCCCGCCTTTTCCATCTGGACCAGCGGGCGCATCACCGCGTTGTGCTCCATGGAGGAGGTGAGCACATGATCCCCCGGACGCAGAAATCCCTTGAGCAGCACATTGAGACTCTCCGTAATATTCTTGGTAAACACGACATTCCGGCAGTCCGGGCCGTGAAACAGTTCGCACAGCAGCTGCCGGGTCTCCAGCACCTGTTCCTCCACGGCATAGGCCGCGCTGTAACAGCCCCGGTTGATGTTGGCCCCGCTGCCCGTCATATAGTCATAGACCGCTTGGGCTACCGCGGGCGGCTTGGGAAAGGTGGTGGCGGCGTTGTCCAGATAGAGCTTTTCCATTGCGAATCCCTCCTCTTTCGTTCAACGGACAGTATACTACAGATTTATTTGGAAAACAAATAAATCCTTTACATTTTTTGATAAATGGAATTGGACGCGGCGGCGCTGGGGTGTTATGATGAGGTTATACAAAAAGGAGAGTGGAGCAAATCATGGAAGTGAAAAAAGAACGCCTTCACATCGTGATTGCCGGGCTTGTCATCGGCATAGTTGCAGTAGGGCTGGCGGCGCTGGGCAACCCGGCCAACATGGGCTTTTGCATTGCCTGCTTTCTGCGGGATATCTCTGGGGCCCTGGGGCTGCACCAGGCGGCGGCAGTGCAGTACATACGGCCTGAAATCCCCGGCCTGGTACTGGGAAGCTTTGCCGCGGCCCTGGTCAAGAAGGAGTTCTCCCCCCGTGGAGGCAGCGCCCCCATCACCCGGTTTGTGCTGGGCCTTTTTGTGATGATCGGCTGTCTGATGTTTTTGGGCTGTCCCTTCCGCATGATCCTGCGGCTGGCGGGAGGCGACGGCAACGCCATCTTCGGTTTTATCGGCTTTGCCGCCGGCATTTTGGCCGGAGTGTTTTTCCTCAATCAGGGATATTCGCTCAAGCGCACCTATAAACAGCCCGCTGTGGAGGGCGGAGCCCTGTCTGCCGCGATGGTTGTGCTGCTGGCGCTGCTGGTGTCCGCGCCCGGCTTTATCCACTTCACCGAGGCGGGGGGCGGCCCGGGCGCCCTGCACGCCGCCGTGTGGGCCAGTCTTGCGGCGGGTGTGGCGGTAGGCGCGCTGGCCCAGCGCACCCGGCTGTGCATGGTGGGCGGCATCCGGGATCTGGTTTTGTTCCGTGAGCCAAAGCTGATCCTGGGCTTTGCCGCCGTCTTCCTTGCCGCCCTGGCGGGTAACGCGGCGCTGGGCTTTTTCCACCCCGGCTTCGCGGACCAGCCCGTGGCCCATACCGACGGGCTCTGGAACGCCCTGGGGATGTTCCTGGCAGGCTATGGCTGCGTCCTGCTGGGTGGGTGCCCTCTGCGGCAGCTGGTGCTGTCCGGGGAGGGCAACGCCGACAGCACCGCCGCCGTGCTGGGCCTGATGGCCGGGGCGGCCTTTGCCCACAACTTTGGCCTGGCCTCCAGCGCCGCGGGTCCCACCGGCGCTGGAAAAACCGCCGTTGTCATCGGCATTGCGGTGGTGTCCGTGATTGCGTGTGCAAATACCTTTGGGAAAAAGCAGTGAAGGAGGACGTTTGTTCATGGAAAAATTAGACGCCAGAGGGCTGTCCTGCCCCGAGCCGGTCATTATGATCCGCAAGGCCATGCTGTCCGAGGGGACAGCCTACGAGATGGTGGTAGACAACCCGGCCTCCCGTGAGAACGTGACCCGCTACGCTCAGCACCAGGGCTACACCGTTTCCGTGGCGGAGCGGGACGGGGAATACACCCTGACCATGACCAAATGACCTGCATCGCCACATTTTATTCCCATTTCGGGGCCATCCGCTTCAAAAAGGATTGTGAGGGCCTGGGTTGGCCCGCCCGGCTCATGCCGGTGCCCCGGAATCTGAGCAGCAGCTGCGGCACCTGTGTACGCTACGAAGGGGAGCTGCCGGACCCGGTCCCCGAGGAGATCGAGCAGATCGCCGTCCTGGAGGGGAACGGCTACCGCCCGCTGTACCGGGCGGAGAACAGTTGAGGTGAGCCGATGGAGACAGAAGTAAAACTGACCAAACTGGCCAGCTGCGCCGGCTGCGGAGCAAAGGTGGGGGCGGGGACGCTTGCCTGCCTGCTGGAGGGCTTTCAAACCCACGTCGATCCCCGGCTGATCGTGGGCTACGACAAAAGTGACGACGCCTGCGTCTACGTGGTCGATGAGAACACCGCTCTGGTCCAGACCACCGATTTCTTCCCCCCCATCGTGGACGACCCCTATCTGTTTGGACAGATCGCCGCCGCCAACGCCCTCAGCGACGTGTACGCCATGGGGGGCGAGCCAAAGCTGGCGCTGAACATCCTGTGCCTGGCCGACCGCATGGACAAGGATACGGTGCAGGAGATCCTCCGGGGCGGCTACGCGAAGGTTTACGAGGCGGGGGCCGTCATTGCCGGGGGACACACCATCCAGGGGGCGGAGCCCATCTACGGGCTGGCGGTCACCGGCTTTGTCCACCCCGACAGGGTCCTTACCAACGCCGCCGCCCAGCCGGGAGATGCGCTGATCCTCACCAAGCCCCTGGGCGTGGGCATCCTCACCACCGCCGCCAGGGCGGACCTGGTGGAGCAGCCGGTGCTGGAGCGGCTGTATGCCCAGATGTCCGCCCTCAATAAAACCGCCCGGGATATCATGGTAAACTATCCCGTCCACAGCTGCACCGATGTCACCGGCTTTGCCCTGCTGGGCCACAGCTATGAGATGGCCCAGGGCAGCGGCTGTTCCATCCGCCTGGACACGGCAAAAATTCCCTATCACCTCGAGGCTTACGAGATGGCGGAGATGGGCTTCATCCCCGCCGGGGCCTACCGCAACCGGGAATACGCCGGGCCGGGAGTAAAAACAGGTTCAGGCGTCACCCGGGCCATGGAGGATATCTGCTATGACCCCCAGACCAGCGGCGGGCTGCTCATGGCGCTGCCCCGTGAGGCGGCGGAGGCGTGTCTGGCGGAGCTGCGGGAGGCCATCCCCCAGGCCGCTGTGATCGGCTCGGTCACAGACCGGCGGGAGTACGCGGTTTACCTGGACTGACTTAGGGCCAGAAGCGCCTCCAGCACGCCGCCGCCCACAGCCAGGGCCTTGTCGCTGGCGCTGTAGCAGTGCTCCAGCTTGCACCGGGGGTCGATGTCCCCGGCCTTCATCCCCTGGAACACGGGGGTGCCCTCGGGCAGAATCCCGCGGAGTACGCCGGTGAGGGTGCACACCATGGGCTGGCCGTCCACGGTGGCGGCCACGTCGCCCTCCCGCACCTGGTCGCCAATCTCCCGAAGGGGGTGGAACAGCCCGTCCGCCGGGGCGCGGAGCACCCGCTCCCCGGCAAAGCCGCCGATGAGGCCGGGTATGCCCGTGTTGGGCTGGGCGGAGCCCTTGTAAAAAACCCGGCCCAGATAGTGCCCCCGCATCGTTTCCACCACGGCGTGGCAGTCCTCCCCGGCCGTAAAGCCAGGGCCAACCCCTACCACTACCTGGGCGTCCGTCATTCGGGTGCCCAGGTTCCTTTTTGCCAAAATGGCGTCCACCACCCCGTCAGGCCTCAGGATCGGGATACAGCTTCCCTGGGGATCGGCCAGCACCGGGATTACCCCCTGTCCCAGCAGCGCGAGGGCCTGGGCGGGATCTTCCGCCCGCTTTGCCGCCACATCCTCCACCACGGCTTCTCCGTTGGGGATCGCCTGGGAAAAGCATACGGTTCGCCGGATTGCGGTGGGGTGATCCAAATCAGTCATCACCACCTGGATGCGCGCCCGCCACAGCCGGAGGGCGACGCCTGTGGCGATATCCCCCGCCCCGCGGATTACGACCAGCATAATACATGACCTCCCTCTTGCCGCAGCGCCCCCGCCGCCACCGGGCAGGGGAGCAGCTCCTTCAGTTTTTTCGCGGCGGACAGCCGCTCCCGGGTGTCCACTTGGTTGATATAGATTTTGTCGTGCAGGCTCTCCGCCTCCAGGACCGCCGCCTCCGCGTCCGGGCTGACAGGCGCGTGCGGCGGGAGGCCGGCAAGCTCCGCATAGCGCTCCGGCCGGTGGGCCGCCTGGACAATCGGGCGTCCAAAGCCGGAAGCGCCCACCACCAGAATGGTTTGATTGGCCTGGAGCGGAACAACCGGCTCGTGGGGGACGTGGGCCTTCATGGGCCGTCCCGCGGAACCGTCTGCTTCCACCAGAACAAAGTCCGCCAAAACCGCCAGCTGTTCCATGGGAAGATCCAGCGCACCCCACTTGCCCGTCCCGGGAATGGGTGTGCCCGCCGCGGCCAGGCGAGCGCTTCGGAGCGTCCGGCGCAGCTCCCGCCGGGAAGGGGCGCTCAGGTTGACCAGGCCGGGGAACGGATAAATTTTCGTGGTGGTGCACAGCAAAACGGTGTGCCCCGCTCCGGCCAGCTCCTCTCCGAGCACGCGCAGGAGGGTGGTCTTTCCGCCCCCGCCGATCACCGCAGTGACGCCTCGGCGAATTGCAAGCGCTTGTTCTAATTTCATGGCGTCCGCCTCGTTTTCCTTCTTTTAGAATATTATACATGACGCAACTCAAAAAACAAGTTATTTCTCCAGAAAAATTTTCAGTTGACAGGAACGTGCATTCGTGATATAAATATGTTGTCAAAACAACATTTTGGAGGAAATCCCGTGAAGGATTGGGCGGAACTCGTGCGGATGTGCCCGCTGTTCAGCGACCTGCCGGAAGAGCGCGTCCGCCAGGCATTACTTCCCCATGGAACACTGAGACAGTGCTCCATAGGCGAAACGTTGATCGACGGCCTGGAGCAGGTGGACTGGTTTGGAGTTGTATTGGAGGGGCGTATTGAGATCGTTCAGGTTTTTCCCGGCGGCGCCAGCAGCCTGATGGAAACTCTGTTTCCCTCCTATGCCCTGGGAATCGATCTGGTGTTTACCAAAAGCCGGAGATCCCCCTACCGCGCCGCAGCCGCCGCACCGTCGCTGGTTATGATATTTCCCAGCCGCTTTTTGACGGAAACGGAGCCCTTGATGGAGGCAGAACGGATGCTGGTATGGCGGCAGCTGCTGACGATGCTCTCCCAGGCCAATATGCGCAAGCACAATCGGCTGTCCATGCTCTGCCAGCGGGGGCTGCGGGACCGCATTCTCTCCTATCTGAACCTTCAATCCGTCCGGCGGGAGGAGGACAGCTTTCAGATTTCCTTTTCCCGGGAGGAGCTGGCCGACTTCCTCTGCGTCAACCGCAGCGCCCTGTCCCATGAGCTGAGCCTGATGGAGCAGGAGGGGCTGATTCGTTTCCGAAAGAATCGGTTTACGCTTCTGCCCGAAGGCGAGAAACGGCTGGGACGATCTGAAATCACTTGAGGTGGGTTGAATGAAAGAAGTATTTCAGCAGCTTATACAGGCGCTGTCCGCAGGAGAGGACGCGGTGCTGGTCTCTGTCCAGTCCAGCAGCGGCTCTGCGCCGCGGGGGGCGGGGGCCTGTATGGCAGTGACGAAAAAAGGGCGGATCGCCGGGACCATCGGAGGCGGCGAGGTGGAGCACCGCGGAGAGCAGACCGCCCAGGAGGTGCTTCAATCCGGCGTGTCCCGGGAGGAGACATTCCTGCTGCGCCCAAACAGCGGGCAGGATTTGGGGATGATCTGCGGAGGGGAAATTCAAGTCAGATTCCGCTATTTGGCTGGCGGCGACAGCACGGCGGCCGCCTGGGTCGAGCGGGAGCAGGCCCGCCTGTTTCCCGCAGGAAGGGTCTATATCTTCGGCGGCGGACACGTGTCTCAGGCTCTAGTGCCCGCCCTGACGGCCGTTGAATTCCGATGTGTGGTGCTGGAGGACCGGGCGGAGTTCTGCCGTTCGGAGCTTTTCCCCGGTGTGGAAGAGGTTTTGCTGATTGACAACAGCCGAGTGGCTGATTTTGTGGAACTCACTAAGGAGGACTGGGTGGTCATCATGACCCGGGGACACAAGGACGACCTGCTGATCCAGTCCCAGGTGATGAAAGCCCCAGTCCGCTACATCGGCGTGATCGGCTCCCGGCAGAAAACCGCCGCCGTCACCGCCAAACTGCGGGATATGGGCTTTCCCAATGCGGATTTTCAAAAGGTGTGGGCCCCCATCGGCCTGCCCATCCGATCGGAGACCCCCGCCGAGATCGCGGTGAGCATCACCGCCCAGCTGATCCTGGAGCGGGCCGGAGGGCTTTCAAAGGGGGCGCTCTGATGACAGACGGCTTTGGACGGACAGTAGACTATCTGCGCCTGTCGGTGACCGATCTATGCAATTACCGCTGCCGGTACTGTATGCCCGCCGAGGGGGTGCGCAAGCGCGGGCATGAGGACATCCTCACCGTGGAGGAATGCGTTGAAATGGCCCGGGCGGCGGCCGCCTGCGGAGTGAGCAAGGTCCGGCTCACCGGCGGGGAGCCCCTGGTGCGCCGGGGAATCCTGGACATCTGCCGGGGCATCGCCGCCCTTGAGAACGTCAGGGAGCTGTGCCTGACCACCAACGCGTCCCTGCTGCCCCAGATGGCGGAGCCGCTGCGGGAGACGGGGGTGGACCGGCTGAACATCAGCCTGGACACCCTGCGGCCGGATCGGTTCCGGTCCATGACCCGAACCGGGGAGCTGGAACAGACGCTGGCGGGGATCGCCGCCGCGGAAGCGGCCGGGTTTACGGGGCTGAAGCTGAACACCGTCCTGATCGGCGGCTTCAACGACGACGAGCTCGGCGATCTGCTGGCGCTGACCGTGGATCACGCCTGGGAGCTGCGGTTTATCGAGCTGATGCCCATGGGGCCCAGCGCGGCGTGGGACAGGGAGCGCTTTTTGCCCGGCACAGCGGTTCTGGAGCGGTTTCCCCGCCTGGAACCCATAGGGAGCCAAGGGGTGGCCCGGCAGTACCGCCTGCCGGGAGCCAAGGGGACGGTGGGCATCATCTCTCCCCTGAGCCGCGGCTTCTGCGCCCAGTGCCGCCGCATTCGGATCACGGCAGACGGAATGTTAAAGGGCTGCCTCCACAGCCGGGAGGAGATCCCCCTGCGGGGGCTGCACGGGCGGGAATTGGAACAGGCCATCCGGCGGGGCATTGCACAAAAGCCCCGGGAGCACCACCTGGCGGAGCGGTCCAGCGACACGCCCCGGAACATGAACCAGATCGGAGGCTAGAGCATGGGAGAGCTGACCCACTTTAACGGCCAGGGTCGGGCCCGCATGGTGGATGTGACGGAGAAAGCCGTCACCCACCGAACCGCCGCGGCCCGGGGCGAGATACAGATGAACCGCGAGACCTTTGAGAAAATCAGGGAGGGCTCCATTCAAAAGGGGGATGTGCTGGCAGTGGCTCAGGTGGCGGGCATCCAGGCCGCCAAGCACACCTGGGAGATTATCCCCATGTGCCACCCCCTGCCCCTGACGGGGATCGATTTGAGCTTTGCCCTGCTGGAGGACCCCTGCCGGGTGGAGATCACCGCCCAGGTGAGCTGCTCCGGCGTCACCGGCGTGGAGATGGAGGCCCTTACCGCCGTCTCCGCGGCGGCGCTGACCATCTACGATATGTGCAAGGCGGTGCAGAAGGATATGCGCGTCGAGCACGTCCGCCTGCTGTCCAAATCCGGCGGCAAAAGCGGGGACTATTGGGAGGAATGAAGCCTATGGCAAGCGTGATTTCCGTCAACATCAGCGAGAGGAAGGGGGAGCAAAAGCACCCCGTCCCCGAGATCCGGCTCAAGCTCCGGCACGGCATCGTGGGGGACGCCCACGCCGGGGACTGGCATCGGCAGATCAGCCTGCTGGCGGAGGAGAGCGTGGACACCATGCGTTCCGCCAGTCCCGTCCCCCTGGACAGCGGGGTGTTCGCCGAGAACATCAACACACGGGGAATCGACCTGAAAAGCCTCCCTGTGGGCGCCCGCCTGCGCATCGGCCAAACCGAGGTGGAAGTGACCCAGATCGGCAAGGAGTGCCACAATGACTGCGCCATCAAAAAGGCGGTGGGCAGGTGCGTCATGCCCACCGAGGGCATCTTTGCCATTGTGGTGAAGGAGGGCGCGGTGCGCGCCGGAGACGAAATCGAGGTACTGTCATGAAGCTGATCAAAACAGAGGACGCGGTGGGCCATGTGCTGTGCCATGACATGACCCAGATCATCAAGGACCAGTACAAAGACGCCCGGTTCCGCAAGGGCCATGTGGTCACCCAAGAGGACATCCCGGTGCTGCTGTCCATGGGCAAGGAGCACCTGTATGTGTGGGAAATGGTCCCCGGGATGCTCCACGAGGACGAGGGCGCCGCCCGCCTAGCCGCCCTGTGCCGGGGGGAGCACATGACGCTCAGCGCCCCGAAGGAGGGGAAGATCGAGGTGTCCGCCGCCTGTGACGGCCTGTTTCTAGTGGACTCCCAGCGGTTGACCGCCGTCAACTGTGTGGAGGATGTGATGATCGCCACCCGACACGGCGGCACGGCGGTCCGCAAAGGGGACAAGCTGGCGGGCACGCGGGTGATCCCTTTGGTCATCCCGGAGGAGACGCTGCAAAAAGCCGAGCGGGCTGCGGGGCCCGAGCCCCTGCTGTCCCTGCGCCCCTGGAAACGGAAAACCGCCGCCGTCATCACCACCGGCAGCGAGGTAGCCAAGGGTCTGATCGAGGACACCTTCACCCCCGTGGTGGTGGAAAAGCTGGGAGCCTATGGGGTGGAGGTGGCCTGGCGCGGTATGCCGGGGGACGATATGGAGGGGATCTGCCGGGATATTCTGGCGGCCCGAAGCGCGGGCGTGGACATGATTGTCTGCACCGGCGGCATGAGTGTGGACCCGGATGACCGCACCCCCGGCGCCATCCGCGTGTCGGGCGCGGACATCGTCTCATACGGCGCTCCCGTTCTGCCCGGGGCCATGTTCCTGCTAGGATATTTTGAGGACGGCACCCCGGTGATGGGCCTGCCCGGCTGCGTCATGTACGCCGGGGCCACCATCTTTGACCTGGTCCTGCCTCGCGTGGTGGCGGATGTGCCCGTCACCAAAGCGCACCTTGTCTCCATGGGCGAGGGCGGGCTGTGCCTGGGCTGCAAGCCCTGCCGGTACCCCGTATGTCCGTTTGGAAAATAAAGGAACCTCTGAATAAATCGGCAAGAGCGATTTGCGAGAGATTTTTCGCCGCAACGAGGCGGGATTTCGCAGGAAT
>ERZ808041.1152-NODE-1152-length-11613-cov-4.901179_pt1 | contig 11613 bp, 10 predicted proteins | sample MGYA00380192_ERZ808041 | MGnify/ENA primary metagenome ERZ808041 (study PRJEB31490, sample SAMN06133412) | mouse gut metagenome | isolation source: Z1_1 | host: mice | place: China: Chengdu | collected 2015-05 ... | reverse complement strand
GCCGGGCGGCTCGTCCGAACCGGAAAGCGGCTCGTCCGAACCGGAAAGCGGCTCGTCCGAACCGGAAAGCGGCTCGTCCGAGCCGGAAAGCAGCTCGTCCGAGCCGGAAAGCAGCTCGTCCGAGCCGGAAAGCAGTTCGTCTGAACCGGATAGCAGTCAATCCAGCTCTTTGGCCAGTTCGTCCGGATCGCCTGAGAGTTCGTCATCGGCGCCGGTCAATTCATCTGAACCGGAGAACGGTGTGTCTGAGCCGGAAGATATACTGCCGGGAGCAACGGGCGGATCGACGGGAAAAGCTCCCTCGGGGAGACGTATTTCCAATAAACCGTCGCTGACAGCAAGCCCGCCGAAAACTGCGGATGTATGGTATTCGGAATCTGCGTCCTTAGAGCAGCCGAATGAGCAGGCGTCGTTGGCTGGCGGATATGAAGCTGCCCAGACGGATCGCATGCCGTTTTCTGATTTCTCCTCCGGCGACGATATGGGTATAACCGTGCATCACAATTTCAGCGAAGGGTCTTCCAGGCGGGCGCCCATACCCGAGCGGACACTGTACCACGGAAGTGTGGGCGGAGCCGGCGCGGCGTTGGTAATTGCGGGCGCGCTCAAGAATCTAAGACGCTGAAAGGGCTTTACATGGGCGTTTAGGCATGGCGGATTGTTGACAAATCAACCATGCTGTTTATAATAGAACTATATTTTGTCGATTTGCGTCGTTGGTTTTTTGAAGTTTATGGGAATTTTGTCTGACGACGAAAGAAATCGAAGGTTTTCGCGCACTGAATCTATGGGCGCAGGACCATAACGAGGGGGATGTCAGTTGAACGGATTATTGTCCATCACAGTTGGCGCGCTGCTGGAGCAGGTTGCTGATCTTTACCCAAACGACCAGGCGATTAAATATACCGATCGCCCATATGACAGGACCTGGCGGGAATTCGATGACGAGGTAAACCGGATCGCCAAGGGCCTTTTGGCAATTGGCATCGGAAAGGGCGATCATGTTGCCATTTGGGCCACGAATGTGCCGGAATGGCTGCTGACGCTGTTTGCCACAGCGAAGATCGGCGCGGTGCTCGTTACGGTCAACACGAATTATAAAGTGTTTGAATTGGAATACCTGCTGCGCCAGTCTGATTCGAAGGCGCTTGTATTGATCGACGGGCTTAAAGACGTCAACTATGTCGATATTGTCAATGAGCTTTGCCCCACACTGAAAGATTGTGCGCCTGGAGCCTATAAGAATCCGATGCTGCCGTTCCTTGGGGACATTATCTATGCAGGCAAAAAAGAGACGCCGGCCGGTATGTATGGTTGGAGCGATTTGGAAAAGCTCGGCGAGCGTATTACCGACGAACAGTTTCGCGCCGTTTTCGACAGCGTGGACCCACAGGACGTTACAAATATGCAGTATACATCCGGTACCACCGGATTCCCCAAGGGTGTTATGCTGACGCATTATAACATTGTCAACAACGGAAAGTGCATCGGAGATTGCATGAAGTTCACACATGAGGACCGTTTGTGCATCCCGGTTCCGTTTTTTCATTGCTTTGGCCTTGTGCTGGCCGTAATGGCATGTCTGACGCATGCTTCGTCAATGGTGCCGATCGAAACATACCGTCCGACCGAGGTTATGAAGGCGCTCCAGAATGAGGAATGCACGGCGGTGCACGGCGTGCCGACGATGTTTATCGCTATGCTGGAGCACCCAACCTTTCACGATTACAAATTCCCGCGGCTGCGTACAGGCATTATGGCGGGTTCGCCGTGCCCGATCAAGGTGATGCAGCTTGTCGTGGATAAGATGGGGATGCGGGAAATCACGATTACATATGGGCAGACGGAAGCTTCGCCCGCCTGTACAATGACGACGACGGACGACAGTCTCGATCTGCGCGTTGCGACAGTTGGGCGTGCCATGCCGTATGTCGAAACAAAGATCGTCGACCCTGAAACGGGCGAGACTTTGCCGCCTTATACCGCAGGTGAATTCTGCGCGCGCGGCTATAACGTCATGCGCGGTTACTATAAGATGGAGGAGGCCACGCGTCAGGCGATCGACGAGGACGGATGGCTTCATTCGGGCGATTTGGCAATGGTTGACGATAAGGGGTATTACAAGATCACCGGCCGTATTAAGGACATGATCATCCGCGGCGGGGAAAATATTTATCCAAAAGAGATTGAGGAATTCCTCTATACGCATCCGCTTGTCCGCGACGTACAGGTTGTCGGCGTGCCGAGCGAGCAGTACGGAGAGGAAATTATGGCCTGCATCATCCCGCGCGCGTGGGAGGACGGGCTTGACGAAAATGAGATTAAAGACGCTGTGCGCGCCAATATGGCGCGTCACAAGGTGCCGAAATACGTGCTGTTTATGGAACAGTTCCCGATGACCGCCAGCGGCAAAATCCAAAAATATAAGCTGCGCGAGATGGGGATCGAGAAGTTCGGCCTTCAGGATGACGCGGCGATTGAAACCGCGTAATGCCCGGCGGGGCGAGGCCCCGCGCTTCCCGATTGGAGTGATGGAATCAGATGACCGTTAATGAACAGAACCTTTGCATGGGCTGCATGACGCCGAAATTTGAAGGCGGGAAATGCAGCATATGCGGCTTTGACCCGGATGTGCCGGTCAATATAGATTTTTTGCCGCCCCGAACAGTGATCGCGGAGCGTTACCTTGTCGGCGCGCTGGTAGCCAGCGACCCTGAAGGCGCTTGGTATGTCGGCTATGATCGCAGGGAGGATGTGCGTGTATGGGTCCGCGAGTATGCGCCGGCCAATATCATCCGCCGGGATCGTGTGACGCTTGCAGTACAGCCCCTTGCAAGCGCCGAGGCGCAGTATAAGGCGCTGATGGCCGATTTTGAGGATCTGAGTTCGATGTTGCGCACGCTTGGACAGCATGAAAAGGTTTTGCCTGTTCTTGATATTGTCAGGGATTATAATACGGTCTATGCTGTTTATCGCTACATCAAGACAATTTCATTGGAGTCTTTTTTGGAAAGAAGCGGCGGCAAACTCTCATGGCGTCATACCAAAAAGCTGCTCATGCCGTTGTTTCACACCGTTGAGAATGTCCATAAAGCCGGGCTTATCCACCGTGGACTTTCTCCGCGCACGATTCACCTTGATCAGACCGGCGCGCTGTGGCTTAGCTGCTTTACAATTGCAGCGGCCCGGACAAATAAAAGCGAATTGAAGGCGCAGCTCTTTGACGGTTATTCCGCGCCGGAGCAGTATTCGCTCAACAGCTGGCAGGGCACTTGGACCGATGTTTATGCGCTTGGCGCGCTTACATATCGCGCTGTGACCGGCGGAGATCCCCCAGCCGCGCTCGACCGCATTTACGGAGACGATTTGCTTGATGCGGGCATGGTTGGCGGGGACTTGACAGAAACGGTCATCGCGGCGGTCAATCATGCGCTTGCGGTAGAGGTCGACGAACGCACACCTACTGTTGAGGCGATGATTGCAAGCTTTTTGTCAAATGAAGCGTCGAATACAGCGATTTATACTGCCGCGCCCAGAAAACAGCCCTATGAACCTGCTTTGCAGACGGCTGCCGTCGCGCAGAAATCCATGCAGGCGGCGCAGCATACGCAGCGTGAGATTCCGCTGTATACGCCTGCTGTGCGGCCGTCCGGCGATGATGGAGGCGATCTGCTGCTGCCGCCGGATGATGACTGGGAGCGTTCGGCCCGCGCCGGGAAAAAGAGCGGGAAAGGCGGCAAAAGAAAAGTGAAAAAATCACATCCGATGCTGATGCTGTTTTTATCGGCCCTGATCGCCACGGCTCTGCTGGGCGGTATACTGTACTGGTTTGCGACAACCTATCTTGGAGATTTGTTGTCGCCTGCCTCCAGCGTCGCCGCGAGTGAAACTTCTTCCGCGGCGGCTCAGGAGGGCGTTGACTTTTCACAGGGCGATACAGCCGATGATACGGTGCCGCGCTTCGTCGGGGCGAATGTTGATTCGATCAAATCAAATGAGCAGCTTAACAGCAGATATGAATTTACATATCAGGAGAAATATGACGATGTTTATGAAGCTGGCGTGGTTTGTGATCAGCAGCCGGTGGAAGGCACGAAGATGCCTAATCGTGGAATGATTACGCTGTATGTCTCCAAGGGGCCGGAAAAGACGGAAATACCGGAGGATGCAGTTGGAATGCGCGTTGAAGATTTGCTCAAGCAGTTTAGTGAAATGGAGATCAAATACCAGGTAATTGAAAAAGCATACAGTGAGGATTACGAGCCGAACACGGTTGTCAGCACCGATCCGGCGCCTGGGTCTGAGATTGACAAGGAAAACGATACGGTGTTCGTCTACATTAAAAAAATTACGGAGTCGCGCAGCAGCCGGGACGAACGTGACGATAAGGAGCTGTCGTCATCACGTGCTTCATCATCTTCCCGCAAGCCAAGTGACGATACGGTTTCCCGCAAGCTCAGACCAAAGAGCGAGAATGGATTTTATAATGAAGATGGGGTATGGGTCGAGATCATCGACTGATCATATGCCAGTGAATAAGCGCCGAAGCGGCGGAACGGAGTTTTAATATGAAAACTGCATTTTCAACCTTGGGCTGTCCCGGCTGGTCGTGGGACGAAATTTTTGCAACCGCAAAGGATTTGGGACTTGACGGCATCGAGGTGCGCGGCGTTGAAAATGAAATGTTTGCGCCGGCGATCCGCGTATTTGGCCGTGATCGCATCGATGCCACACGGACACGGTTGGAAAAGGCCGGCATGAGCATCCCGATGCTGACATCGGGTGCATGCCTCGGTTTCACAGAGGATTATGAGCATTATGTGGATGAGGCGAAAGCATATATAGACCTTGCCAAGACGCTGTCATGTCCGTATGTGCGCGTTATTGTTACGCCTGACGCTGCTCCAACAGAGCAGGAGGATATCGGACAGGTAAAAACGCTTTATATGCAGCTTTGCGCCTATGCAAAGGGTTCGGGCGTTTCTGTATTAATTGAGACGAGCGGAAAGCTCGCGGATTCCGCAGCTATGCGCGCATTTATGCAGGATGTTGATCCTGCGGCCGGCGGCGTCCTGTGGGATTTGCATCATCCATATCGATTTTTTGGCGAAACGCCTGCGCAGACCTATAATAATATTGGGCCATGGGTGCGTTACATGCATGTCAAGGACTCTGTAATGCAGAACGGAAAGTTACAGTACCGCATGATGGGGTATGGGGATGTGCCGGTTTTTGATGCGCTCAAGCTGCTTGACGAAAATGGATATACCGGTTTTGTCTCTCTTGAGTGGCTCAAACGCTGGTGTCCCGACCTTCAGGAGCCGGGCATTGTGTTTGCACATTTTGCCAGCTATATGAACTATTTAAAAAACCAGTTGAAATAAATACAAAGAAAAAGAGCCGCGCATCCTGTAAGGATGCGCGGCTCTTTTTTCATTGATGCGCATAACGCTTGAGCATCCGGATGTCCTCACCGCAGAACTGAAGCGGCCGATAGGTGCACAGCAGGCGTGAAAGGATACGGTCGCCGTAACGTTCGCGCAGAACAGTTTCATCAAAGTTTGTGCTGATGATCGTGGGGCGGCGTTCTATGATACGCGCATTGATTAGATTATACAGCGCAGCGACGGTGAAAGCGGTCGAAAACTCCGCGCCCAGATCATCGATTACAAGCAAATTACATTCGAGCGCAAGCGCCTGATAATCGGCCGCATCAGAGGGAGCACGTGAAAATTGCTGCGCCTGAAGCTTATCAAGCAGGCTCTGCGACGTTGTATAAACCACGCCAAACCCCTTTTCAATCACTTCATATGCGATGGCGAGCGAGAGATGCGTTTTTCCAAGTCCCGTTCCGCCATAAAACAACAGGCTTTCGCTTTGTGGGGTAAAACCGTCTGCATAGGTCTTACAAAAGGAAAATATTTTTTCCATTGCCCGCCGCGCAACAATCTTGTATGGGCCGCATGGAGCATCGGGATAATAATCAAGACGGAACGTTTCAAAGCGGCAGTCGTCGATACCGCAAGCATCGCTCAAAGATTGATATGCTATTTTGCGGAGCAGGCGGGTCAGGCAGGCGCATTGCTTTTGTCCAATATAACCTGTATCGTGGCACACAGGGCATGCATAATGAATCTTAAGAAAGTCGTCGGGCAATCCGGCCTGCGCCAAAAGCCCTGCCCGTTTTGTCTGTAAGGCTTCATTTTCAGCACGCAGCCGCTCAATCAGCATGGGCGCCTGCTCACCACCGCTGATCGCTGCCTTTGCTGCGTCAAGCCCCGTCGAGGCAAGCGCGCGGTCAATGCTGCGCATTTGCGGTATGGCGTCGTAAAGCGCCGCACGCCGCGCATCAGCTTCATTTTGCGCGCGTGCACGCGATGCATCAAGCGTTTGCAGCGCCTTGCGCCAGATTTCTTTTGAATATCCCACAGTACAGCCCACCTCCTTTATAGATCAGCCGTCCAACTGACGATGCAGCATCGCACGGATTTTATCCATATCAATCGAAGAATCCCTTCCGGTCTGCGCCGAACGGTTTTGAGGTATGGACCTCTTGACGGCGGCGCTGTCATCGATGGCCTCCCGGACAGTGGAAATCCCTTTTGATTTCCAGGCGGCAAGAATCTTGTCGGCATAAGCAAAAGAAACTTTGCCGGTATTTTCAAGCGTTTTTTCACAGGCCAGAGCGATCAGCTTTTCATCAATTCCCAACGCAAACCATTGTTCGATGTATGTACGTTCCTTGGATGTCAGGCCGCGGTTATAGATACCAAACGCCTGGATGACCTTTTTTTCCTGATCATTATTGCGGGTGAGGCGAAGAATTTCCTGTTCAATCTGATCATAGGTGGAAATACCCTTTTCAAGCCATGCGGCGGCTGTTTTTTCGACATAGTGCATGCTTTTATGTCCTGTTGAAACGCAGTATTGCAGCAGCATCAGCACCGCGTCGGTCGCCAATCCGTAATAGCTGTGCAGCGCAGCCAGAATTTCGCTCTCGACAGGCGTGAGCGGCGCGCCCAATATCTCCTGGGAGAGAGTTAAAAGCTGTGCGATGGAATCATCATTTTTTGCCATTTCGGATACGTCGTCACGCGCAATCTTGGGACGCGCGGCAATCGTTACGATCCGCTGTCCATTTTCACCGGCCTGTGTCTGTACGGATGGAGTGGGTCCGGCCGCGTTAGGGGCCGGCGAGGAAATATTTATCTGCGCCGGCGGATCGGCAGCCTGCTCCATGACAGGCGAAACGTTCAATTGTACAATTCCGGCGCCGACCCAATAGTTAAGCGCATCTGCGATATCGGGAGCACAAATGCATAGCTGGCTGGAAAGCCACTGGATATCGGCCGGACGTTCAGGATGGCGAAGCATCAAAAGCAAAATTTTTAAAGATAATGGCGAGCACATTTTGATATGCTCGTCCACAACAGCGGCCGGCACGGCAAAAACCGACGACCAGATGCCGGAACCAATCGTATAAGACATAGTACCTCCCAATCAAATGATTTCAGCAACAGGGGACGGCAGCGGCAAACGACTTGGCCGTTTGCCCTGCGCATATTATAGCACAGCGTCCTGTTTTTTTAAAGTGCCGGCGCAGGGGAGGACAGAAAAGAGCAGCCGCCGGGCAGGGATTTCCTGAATTTTAGTTGCACTGTCTCTATGGTGCGGTGTATAATAAATGTAAATCGTTATAATTTTAGGAGGGGAGCGGGAATATGATCGGCGATCTGCACTGTCATACGCGTGTTTCCGACGGTTCTACAGGAATCGATGATGTGGTGCTGTATGCAAAACGCGGCGGGCTTGATTTCGTAGCGATTACAGATCATGATACGATGGCCGGCGTCAGCCGGGCTGAACAGCTCGGACGTCGATGCGGAATCGGTGTAATCGCGGGAGCGGAATTGTCAGCCTGGGATTTTGTCCGCAAACGCAAGGTTCATCTGCTGTGCTATCTGCCGAAAAATCCGGATCGCCTGGAAGGGCTCATGAAGCATACGCGTGAAAACCGTGACAAGGCGATGCGTGAGAGTATGCATAGGGTTATGCGCTTGTTCCCGGTGACAGAGGAGCATATTCTGCGTTATGCACAAGGCTCCTCGACACTGCACCATGTCCATATTATGAGTGCTCTGATGGATCTTGGATATGCGAATACGGTTTATGGCGACCTGTTCCAGGAGCTTCTCAGCCCGCATGGAAGCTGCTACACGCCGTTTTCTTATCCGGAGGTACGCGAGGCGGCCGCTTTAATCAAAAGCGCGGGCGGCATCTGTGTATTGGCGCATCCGTCCGTCTATGATTCAATTGAATTGATGGTGGAGCTGGCGCAGGAGGGCGTGATCGACGGTGTGGAACGGTACCACCCACGTGTAAAGGCCACGGATATTCCGGCGATCGAGCAGGTTGCCTCCCGCTATGATTTGATTGTGACAGGCGGAACCGATTTTCATGGCGCGTTTTCACCAAAGCCAAATCCGCTTGGGACATGCATAACTGAACAGGCGGCGTTAAAACGTATTTTTCAGCTTTCCAAAAACAGACAGGATTGAGGCGGCCGTCTTATTGTTAAAATAAAAGACAGGCTCGACAGGAGGATTCATGGATATAAAAGAACAGGCATTGAATAAACATTACGAGTGGAACGGTAAAATTGAGGTCATTTCGCGTGTGCCGGTTGAAACGCGCGAGGCGCTTTCGCTTGCGTACACTCCAGGCGTGGCGCAGCCTTGCCTGGAAATCGAACAGGATGAGGACTTGTCTTACGTTCTTACAAGGCGTGGAAGCCTCGTAGCGGTTATTACAGACGGTACGGCTGTGCTTGGGCTGGGGGATATCGGGCCGTCGGCGGCCATGCCTGTCATGGAGGGAAAATGCGCGCTGTTTAAGGAATTTGCAGGCGTTGACGCGTTTCCCATTTGTATTGACAGCAAGGATCCGGATGTGATTGTCAACACAGTAAAGCTGATTTCAAAAAGCTTTGGCGGAATCAATCTGGAGGATATCTCTGCACCGCGCTGTTTCGAAATTGAGCGGCGCCTGAAAGAGGAATGCGATATCCCTGTATTTCATGACGACCAGCACGGAACGGCAATTGTGGCGTGCGCCGCGCTGATCAACGCCGCCCGCGTGACAAACCGCACGCCCCAAAATCTGCGGATTGTTGTCAATGGCGCCGGAGCAGCGGGTATTTCCGTGGCAAAGCTGCTGCTGCGAATGGCGTTTGGTGAGGTCATATTGTGCGATATCGGAGGGATTATCTATGAGGGCGCAGATTGGCTGACGCCGCCGCAGGCACAAATGGCAAAGGTGACAAATCCACGCGGTCTGCGCGGGACGCTCGTGGATGCGATGCGCGGCGCGGATGTATTCATCGGCGTTTCAAAGCCCGGCCTGGTCACACGTGAGATGGTGGCTTCAATGGCAGACGATCCGATTGTATTTGCAATGGCAAATCCCACGCCTGAAATTATGCCGGATGAGGCAAAGGCCGGCGGAGCGGCTGTTGTTGGTACCGGCCGGTCAGATTTTCCGAACCAGATCAACAATGTGCTTGTATTTCCGGGAATCTTTAAAGGGGCGTTAGCGGTGCGCGCACGTGGCATCACCGAGGAAATGAAGGTAGCTGCCGCGCAGGCAATCGCTTCTATGGTGCCAAACGAGCGCCTTTCGGCCGATTTTATCCTTCCGGATACGCTTGACAAGCGCGTAGCGGATTGTGTCGCACAGAAGGTCGCGGATGAAGCCGTGCGTACTGGAATTGCGCGGTATATTCCCCAAATAGGAAAATAATGGGCTGCGGGTGATGCGCCCGTATCAATTTACACCAGAAAGGCGGAATTTTACAGTGAACTGCGACGACAGCGACATCAAAATTGTGCCGGATAAACCGTCAAAAGTATTCGATATGTCGGAAGGAGCGGCTTATGCGTTCATCCGTGAAAAGACGAACGGCAACATGGAGAAGGCGCGCGCTTTGGGAAAGCGGTTTGCCGGAGAACTGACCGCCGGACGCACTGGTGTGGCGCAATTTGGCGTTGGCGCGTTTGATGATCAGGATACGCTTGCACAGCGTAATGTCTTGTTTGCCTTTATTGTCGGGCGCGTTATTGAGGAGATGGCTCCGAATTCAATTGTCGCTCAATCCGCAATGTCAGCATTTTACGAGACGATTGAGCGTACGTCGCCTGAGATTTATCAGCAGATCAGTGATTCCGCTGCGTTATCGCTTTATATCTTTTCGGCGCGCTCCACCCCCGGGGATGAAACTGCGGCCGGCGAGGTGTTTGCAAGACTGTGCGGCCGTGAGGGCGACGCTCTGTTTGTTGCTTACGGGCGGGAGCTGGCCGGTTATTTTATGGATCACTGCACAAGGGAAGCGATCTGTGTTAAAATGATCCGATAATAAGTAAAAATGCCAGGGCGGCAGTTACATCTGTCGTCCCGGCATTTTTTATAGATTGCGCTTTACAATCTATAGAAAATTGGCCATACGCGCCGTCCCGGGCACGGATTCGCTTGATTGAAATTCGCCTGCCCGCAGAACGGGCAGATACGCAAAAAAATAGTTGCTTCTCAACTATTTTTTATGTGTTATTCTTTTGAAGATCGGTGCAAATGCTCCATAATTTTTTGCTTGTAAAACAAGCCAACCAGACCGATTGCCAACGTGAGCAAAAAGACGAGCGCCGCAGTGATCCAGTTGCCGCGGCTCATTGTAGCGCCCATCAATGTTGAAGTGATAATAGATGGAATGCGCGCAAAGGTAGAAAGCAATAAAAATCGTGACGGCTTAATTTTACTAATGCCAGCCAGATAGGTCAGCATGTCCTTCGGTGTGCCTGGAATCAGAAACAGGATGAAAGTGACGGTTTCCACTTTTTTGGTATTATTTAAAAATTTAAATTCATCAACTTTTTTCTGTCCGAATATACGTACCACAAGACGCTTTCCGAAGCGGCGCGTCGTAAAAAAGATGGCTGATGAAGCAATCACGATTCCGAGTAAACAGGTGACTAGGCCGCCCCATGCGCCATATAGAACACCTGCAATCAGCTCAACCGGCTCCCCGGGAATGAATGCAACGATAATTTGAAAAATCTGGATGCCAAGTACGACCAGCCATCCGCCGAAACCAAGCGAATTGATCCATTCCTGAAACTGTGCTTGAAAGACCGGTTCGGACAGCTTCGAAAAGAAGGGCATACACAAGGCTGTTATGAGGCCGATCAGCGCAATAAACAGGATGGCTGCGCCGCACAGCAGCATATATTGTTTTCTTTCGTCGGGTGAAAGCCGTTTCATCGGTTTACCCCTTTCCTTACTTTCTCTTAATAAAACGAAATCAGATATGAAATGACCTCAAAAGCAGAATGATCGCCCCGGCCATCGGCAGGTATAATTGCCCATCAGAAGGCGGTTGCCGCGCAAGCGGCGAGCCGTTGGGCATAACCGTGGTATAATAATCTGCTTTGCCGATATTATACCACAGCAACAAGCCCATTCGGGCTTGTCTGCCGCAAAGCGGCATGGAAACCGGCAAAGCCGGTTTTGGCTGTGGTGTAACATGCGCAGTCCGCTGCTTTGCAGCGTTTGCCGCCATATGGC
>ERZ808041.1149-NODE-1149-length-11624-cov-13.241708_pt1 | contig 11624 bp, 15 predicted proteins | sample MGYA00380192_ERZ808041 | MGnify/ENA primary metagenome ERZ808041 (study PRJEB31490, sample SAMN06133412) | mouse gut metagenome | isolation source: Z1_1 | host: mice | place: China: Chengdu | collected 2015-05 ... | reverse complement strand
GCTACATACATCTCTGGAGATGACTGTTTTGGCATTCATTTCTATACTTATTAATAGATTTTAAACAGGTTCTTAGACATGGTGTTAGCACCATGTAAACTAAGTCATTAAGGAAGAGGGTGGTCTTGGTGCCCAAAAATTAACTCCTAAAGCTGCTTACAGGGAGCCATGTCCTGAGGTGAATGGAGTCCAAACCGTTCAAGAAGGTCTTTTACGATAACTTTTTCCACTTTCTTCTCCGCCTTTTGAGGCTTTTCCTTTGGAGGAGGACCAAAATCAGAATAACAGTCAGCCATCAGGGTGTCGAGATCAGAGAGGTTAAGATTCCAAAGAAAAATGAAAAAAATGCCAACTAACACTTGACACAAACCTGATTTATTATTCACTTGAAATCCCCCAAAATGTATGATATATTATTGAAAAATAGAACCGATATATCATTGGTTCATATACTACATTAAACGCACTCTTTGCACTGCATACAAATCTACAGTACAATCTGAGCAGGCCGGGGCATTACTCTTGGAGCCGGGTCGCCTATGCGACAGTGGATATTTTTACATCCGCGGGACAGTAGCTGTTTATACTGATTCGTGGGTGTTTTTCTTTTATTTTCTAAAAGTCTATTATCCCCATATTTCATAATGATCAGCAAAAAGCAGATGCTATAGATTGATAAGGAGCAGTATCAGTTTTGAAAAAGGCGGGATTTTATGAAAAAAGATTTCACAAAAAGCGAATTTGAAAAAGTTGCAATGAAAGTTTCCTCTGTGAGTATTGCGGCGAATGTTCTGTTGTCAGTATTTAAGATATTGGCAGGAATTTTTGCGCATTCGGGGGCAATGATTAGCGATGCAGTTCACTCCGCATCAGATGTAATCAGCACCGTTGTGGTGATTATAGGTATCAGGCTGTCAGGAAAGGCGTCAGATAAGGAGCATCCGTATGGACATGAGCGTATGGAGTGCGTGGCAGCTATTATTTTAGCGACGATTCTGGCATTTACTGGACTTGGGATTGGTTATGCCGCTATAGTAAAAATTTTGTCAGGACAGTATGGCAACCTGAGGATACCAGGTGTTTTGGCGCTTGTAGCAGCGATTGTTTCCATTGCGGTAAAAGAGAGCATGTACTGGTATACAAGGATGAATGCAAAAAAGATAGATTCCAGTGCACTTATGGCTGACGCGTGGCATCACCGATCAGATGCACTCTCCTCTGTGGGTGCGTTGGTTGGTATTGTAGGAGCAAGGCTTGGATATCCTGTCTGTGATGTGATTGCAAGTTTATGTATCTGCTTTTTTATTGAGAAGGCTGCCTATGAGATTTTCGCGGACGCGGTGGATAAAATGGTGGATAAGGCCTGTGATGAGGGTGTCGAGAACGATTTGAAAAATTGTGCGCTTGCACAGGAGGGCGTGCTTGGGGTAGACCTCCTGCGCACAAGAGTTTTTGGCAATCGAATTTATGTAGATATTGAGATTAGCGCGGACGCCAATGCATCTTTGCGTGATGCGCACAAGATTGCGGAACATGTACATGACTCTATAGAGCAGAGTTTTGCCAGTGTAAAGCACATTATGGTACATGTCAATCCAGCAGAATAAGAGAATAAAACATATGTTTCATTCAACCCATTTTTTAATTTTGGAGGACAATGTATCAAATTTGTCGTCATAGATTAAATTTAGGAGATTGTCAAGTTTTTTCAATGCCTGCATAATGCGTTCTGGATCGCAGAGCTTTTTTTCCAGAGCGATAGCAAGTTCATTGATGTCAAGAACTTTAACAAACCCATCGGGATAAATGACAACATCTGCCAGGAGGTCCGTGACAATAAGCACATTTTCTTCTTTATATTGATAGTCTACAATATCACAGTACCAAAAGAGGAATGTGTTATCCTCTCGGTAAAGTTTGCTCACCTTATAGCCGTAGTTGAGAAAATAACAGGAGTAGCCATGATGAAAATCTCGGCGCGGCTTTAAGGTATTCCATTTTGTCACAATTAGGTCTTTTGTCTGTTCTAGGATAATGTCATCTTTTAACAAGATACACTCATCGGGTATCATACGTCTGCGATAAATTTTTAAATGCTCCATAACAAAGACTCTCCTTTATAATCCTGTGTTTAGTTCCTTAACCTTTATTTTGATAGAAAAAGGTTGTGTCTATAGTGTAACGCATTTTTACAGCAGCTTCAATGTTTTTCCAAAGCTTTTCCAAAAGATATCTTGATTTTTGTTTTTGTGTACTTGATTTGGAGTAAAAGTTACAGTTTGACTTTTAGATAACTGTTACGAACAAGAATAACAAGAACAAATAGTCGTTGCACTTCAAGCAATTTTAACGTATAATCAAGACAGTTGTCAAAAAATGTATCATTGTACAAAATAATAGAAACACATAAGGAGGCAAGAACATGAGACAGTTTTTTGGAATGAGCCAAAGCGGAGACTTGGCGGAAGCGCTCAGAGGATTGGAAAATCCCCAGTTTATAATGCTGATGTCCAACAGTGCCCAATTTGAGAAACATGTAAAGGCGTTGGAAAAATACTACCCAAAAGTTCCGAGCATCGGCTGTATTGGCATGAGTTATGATATCAGAATGGTGGAGGAAGGAGTCGGCGTGGTAGCGTTTCTCGATGGCGTGAGCGCTGCGGCAAATGTTCTGGAACAGGTCTCTGTGATGCCAGTAAAATACATAGGGCGTCTTGAAGAAGATATTCAAAAAGTAAATGCGGCGAGTGAAGATACTGTATGTATTGATTTTTGCTGTGGAAATGATGCCTGTGTGCTGACAACAATCAATACAGTGCTTAGAAAGAAAGGCATTTCTCTGGTTGGTGGCACAGGGGACGCGGGAAAGGTATCTGCAAACGGAAAGATTTATCAGGATGCGGTGGCATATGCGCTAATTCGCAACCATAATGGCAGAGTGAAAACTTACAAGGAGAATATCTATCGCAAATTTGGAAATTATCGGTTTATTGCGGCAGATACAGACAAGGAAAATTATGTGATAGGAACATTGAATGGAAAGTCTGCAAAGCAGGTTTATAAAAGCATTCTCCACGTGACAGACGAGCAAATTTTGACGCAGACATTTCAGAATCCGTTTGGAAAAATTAATGGGGATGACACTTGTATTATTTCTATTAAAGAGGTTCAGGGAGATGCGCTTGCGTGTTTTCGTCAGGTAAATGATTCTGATGTCTTAATTCTACTGCAACTTGCAGATTACGAAGAGGTTGTGCAGCAGACTATTCAGATGATTTGCAGAGATTTTCCGCAGCGATCTGCAGTTTTTTCTGTGAACTGCCTGTTTCGATATAAATTATTTTGTGAGCGCGATTATATGCAGACTTATTTGCAGGAGATGGCGGAACTTGGAAGCCATGCAGGGCTTGTAGGTTATGGTGAGCATTACAACAATCGGTTTGTCAATCAGTCTATGACTTGTGTAGTATTTGAGTAAAGCAAGGAGGATAAAGAGATGTTTTTAAACTTTCCGTGGAAAAAAACGATTAAAAATAGAAAGAATACACAAAATCTTTCTCCGATACTGCATGTGATAGGCAGTCTAAAAGAATATCGCGAGGAATTGATTGGCAAAGAAGTGGAATCTTTGTGGGAGCTTGGTATGGTTGGCAGTTCTTTCAAAGAAGTGATGCGAAGAGCAGATCATTTTCATGAGCAGTTGTCCAGTTTTGAACAGTCCTTTTCTGACATTAATACCGCGGCGGGGCAGTTTGATGAGGTGCGCGGGGCGATTAGTGGAGCTGTATCAGAAGCGCAGGGCAAGGTTGAAGAATTAAAAAGTACTTCTGTGCAAGTAGAGCGCTCTTACAGCGATATGGAACAGACTTTTGAACAATTACAGTCTGCGGTGGAAGGCATTCAACGGTGCATGAAAAAGATTATTTCCATTGCGGAGCAGACAAATATCTTGGCGATTAACGCGTCGATTGAGGCGGCAAGAGCAGGTCAGTCTGGAAAGGGATTTTCTGTGGTTGCTTCCAATGTGAAGGAGCTTGCTGATGAGATTAAAGGACTTGCGGAGGAAGTGGATACAGGTATTCATGAAGTCGAGCGCGGCACAGGGCAACTTAACAATAGTATTTCTGTGTCACAGCAGGCACTGGACCGCAACATTAATACAGTCAACAGTACTTATGAGTCGTTTAACAAAATTATTGCGACAGCGGAAGATACAATTACGGTTCAGGCAGAGATCTCAAATGTGATTGATGATGCGCACAGGGAGCTGCAGACAATTGGACAGTTTTTTGTGGAGATAAAGCAGCAGTATCAAGATGTTGTCCGGCACATTGAGCGTGCAAACAACCTTGGAACGACAAAGAGTGCAATGTTTGAGGATATTGACAATATGTTATCCCAAATTCGTCCTCTGGTGGAGGAGATGGCAGAGAGTAGGGAAACTGTATAAAATGCGTTGAATTGTATGTAATTTTGCGATATAATTAAAACATACGAGCGCATAAGGAACTTAGGAATGCGGTCGTTGAAAGACTATGAAGCGACAAACACATAATCATGAAAGAATGATTTAGGAGGGATGTTATGACAGTACAAGAGTTCTATGACGAGGTAGGCGGTGACTACAATGATATTATGTCACGTTTGAGAACGGAGGACAGAATCAAAAAGTTTGCAGGAATGTTCACAAGAGATGAAAGCTATAATATGCTTGCAAAGAGTATTCAGGACGGGGATACAGAGGAGGCGTTTCGCGCCGCACATACCATGAAGGGAATGTGCCAGAATATGGCGTTTACAAGGCTTTATCAATCTAGCCATGAGATTACAGAAATTCTTCGCGGAAAAGATATAGATGGGGCAAGGAAGATGCTTGATGTGGTGACAGAGGACTATAATATTGTGATCGCAGGCATAGGGAAATTGCTGGAATAGGAGATGAATAGTGGTGGAAACAGTAGAGAAAGATACAATCCTGATTGCGGATGATGCAGAGCTAAACCGCGAAATGCTCAAGTTTATATTTGAGGAACAGTACAATATTTTGCAAGCTGAGGACGGAGAGCAGGCTGTGAAGTTAATTGCAGAGAACAGTGACCGGCTGTGTCTTTTATTTTTGGATTTGCTGATGCCAAAGATGTCTGGACTGGATGTGCTGCGTTTTATGAATGAGGAGGATTACATTGACTATATTCCAGTTATTATGATCACTGGGGAGGCGACGGACGAGACAGATGAGAAGGCGTATGAGTATGGTGCTTCCGACATTATCTACAAGCCGTTTGCACCGAATGTTGTCATGCGGCGTGCCAAGAATATTATAGAACTTTTTGAACATAGAATCTATGTGGAGCGCAAGCTTGAGAAGCGCACAAGGCAGTTGCGGGAGAGCAGGGAAAAGCTGGAGCGCAGCAATGAATTTCTAGTGAATGCACTCAGTTCCGTGGTGGAGTTTCGGAGTCTTGAGTCTGGAGAACATATTCAGAGAGTGAAATATTTCACAAAGATTTTTTTAAAATATCTTATGAAATATTATCCGAAATACGGCATTACGAAAGAGCAAGCTGCGTTGATTGTCAGTGCGTCGGCACTGCATGATATCGGCAAGATTGCGATACCGGACAGCATTCTTTTGAAGCCAGGAAGGCTCACGCAGGAAGAGTTTGAGGAGATGAAGCGGCACACAATCTATGGATGTGAGATTCTGGAGAAATTCAAGCAGGAGGACAATGAATTTTATCATTACTGTTATGATATTTGCAGATATCATCATGAGCGCCATGATGGAAATGGATATCCAGACGGTTTAAAGGGAGATGAGATTCCTATCTGGGCGCAGATAGTTTCGATTATTGACGTGTATGATGCATTGGTGAGCAAACGGGTATATAAGAGTGCATACGCTGTGGATGAGGCAATCCGTATGATTACAGATGGGGAGTGTGGTGTCTTTTCCCCAGAGATGCTTGATTGTTTCCGACTTGCCAAAGCGGAGCTGCTTATAATGACAGAGGAAGGATTTTCTTTTGTGGATGCAGAGGCGTTTGAGTGAAAGATGTTAAAATCAGACAATTACTAGACATTTTTACCAATTTTTTGTATAATTAGTTTTGAGCGTTGTGAGAGATTGGAGTTAGATTTATATTATTGCGTTATAATAGGCATATGGAGGCGAAGAAATGGGAAAAGATAAAAAATATAAGAAGTCAGTCTATCAATCGCTGGCTGTAATCTCCCAGTTTGGCATCAATATGCTTGTCCCAATCTGTTTATGCTCTTTTGCGGGGCTATTTCTGGACAGGAAGTTAGGAACCGCATTTTGGTTTGTCTTACTATTCTTTGTGGGCGCTTTGGCGGGTTTTCGGAATATTTTTATTCTGGCAAAGAAGATTTACGAGGGAGATGACAAGAATGAGGACAAGACTTAGAAAAATCAATACTGCTCTGCCAGGACTTCTCTTTGGAATTATCGTGTTTGGCGTGATTTGTCAGGTGGTTGGCTGGTTTCTCGTGACGGATAAGGCAAACTATAGTATAGGACTCTGGATAGGAGTGCTTACAGCAATATTTATGGCTTTTCATATGGCGGTTACGCTCAATTCTGCCGTGGAAAGAGATGTAAAGGGGGCGCAGGCAGCAGCAACGAGACAAAATATCATTAGATATCTTGTGGTGGTAATTATTTTAGGCATCTTGATGATGACGAGAATCGGCAACCCATTGGCTGCTTTTGCCGGAATCATGGGACTGAAAATATCAGCTTATTTACAGCCGTTGCTCGCCAGGTGGTTTCATGAACCAGACAATGTGAAAACTGAATAGAGAAAGAAAATAAGGAGGTGAGTGTATGGGAGCAGGAATATTGTTATCCGGTGCAGACGACATTGATTTTATGATACATGGTGTATTTCAATATGAGCTTTTTGGACAGAAATTGTGGATAACAACCACGCATGTATGCCTGTTTATTGTCATGGCAATTATTATTATATTCTGCTTGTTTGCAAACAGGGCGGTCAAACGTGCGACGGAGGTTCCAGGAGCATTTCAAAATGTTGTGGAGCTTATCGTCGAGAAGCTTGACAATATGATAAAAGGTGTTATGGGGAAGAATGCGACAGCTTTTGCCAACTATATTGGTACGCTGTTTATCTTTATCCTCGTCAGCAATATTTCCGGCCTGATGGGACTTAGGGCACCGACGGCAGACTATGGTGTGACATTTGCACTCGGTCTGATTACTTTTACGCTGATTACTTTTAACAAATTCAAATATCAAAAGGTTTCGGGCGTGATCAAAGGACTGTGTGATCCGTGGCCAATATGGGCTCCAATCAATGTGATCGGTGACATAGCAGTTCCTATTTCCTTGTCACTTCGTTTGTTTGCAAACGTTCTGTCGGGAACCGTTATGATGGCACTGCTCTATGGTTTGCTTGGCTTTATCGCTACAGGTTGGCCAGCAGCGCTTCATGTGTACTTCGATTTGTTCTCTGGTGCGATCCAGACATATGTATTTTGTATGTTGACTATGACATACATCAACAATGCAATCGAGGGGTAAAAAATTTTGTTTAAGAGAACAGCTTTGCTGTTTTCAAAATCATCTAAGCTTTAAAACACTAAATATTTCACAGGAGGAATGAATCATGGAATTTAATTCAAACTTTATCTTAGGTTGCTCAGCAATTGGTGCAGGTCTTGCGGTTATTGCAGGTATCGGACCTGGTGTAGGTCAGGGTATTGCCGCAGGTCATGCAGCGGCAGCAGTGGGAAGAAATCCAGGCGCAAAGTCTGATGTTACTTCCACCATGCTTCTTGGTCAGGCAGTTGCAGAGACAACAGGTCTTTATGGCTTGCTCGTTGCGATGCTGTTACTGTTTGTAAAGCCTTTAGTACCGTAGAAATGACGAAGAGATTTTCTAAGTCAGCAAAAGACGCTGACAAACAAAATCTAAAACTTCGTCAAAACGCAGAGATTTTTAAAATGATAAAAGGAGGTACAAAGGTATGGTGAATCACACCATGATACTCGCTGCCGAGACAGAGGGATTAAGCCGGTTATTTGACTTGGATTTTCAGCTTTTGGCAGACACAGTTCTCATGATCATCGCCATGTTTGTCCTTTTCCTTGTCGCGTCGCACTTTTTATTTAATCCAGTAAGAAAAATGTTGGAGGACAGAAAGGCGAAGATCCAAGGAGAACTTGATCAGGCTGCTGCGGATCAGAAGTCAGCGGCTGAGACGCGTGCCCTTTATGAGCAGAAACTTGCTCAGGCAGATAAAGAGGCGGAGGCTGTTCTGGCAGACGCGCGCAGACGTGGTATGGAGAATGAAGCAAAAATTGTTGCCGAGGCAAAACAGGAGGCAGTCCGAATTGTCAACAACGCGAGAAAAGAGGCTGAGCTTGAGAAACAGAAGCTTGCCGACGAGGTAAAACGCGAGATGATTGCAGTTGCCTCTGTGATGGCAGCCCAGATTGTGCAGGCAAATATTGATACAAATGCTCAGCATGAACTCATTGATAAGACATTGAAAGAAATAGGTGATAGCACATGGCTAAGCTAGTTTCCAAAACGTATGCGCAGGCGTTGTTTGAACTTGCCGTTGAGGAGGAGAAGACCACCTCTTTTTTGGAGGAGGCAGTGGGTCTTCTTGAGGTGCTTCGTACCAACGCAGATTTTGGACAGTTTATGAATCACCCCAAAATCCCAAAAGAGGATAAGGTCACGGTGGTAAAGAACGTGTTCCAGGATAAAATCAGCAGGGAAATGTTGGGATTTCTTGTGACAATTGTCGAGAAAGACCGCTATACGGAAATTGAGGCAATCCTCGGTGAAGTAATCTCCTTGATAAAGGAGTACAACAATATCGGAACGGCTTATGTCACAACGGCTATCGTAATAAATGAACAGGAAAAGCAGGATATTGAGAGCCGTCTACTCGCTACAACCCGCTATAAGACGATTGAGTGCATCTATCAAGTTGACAGTAGTCTGATTGGTGGCATGGTTATCAAGATGGGTGACAGGGTTGTAGACAGCAGTATTCGGACAAAATTGGATAAGCTTCAGCGAGAGCTGCTTGCTATCCAATTATAATAAAAAATAGAGAGGTGCAGATCCATATGAATTTAAGACCGGAAGAGATAAGTTCTGTGATTAAGGATCAGATCAAGAGATATGCCTCTGATTTGGAAGTATCAGAAGTTGGTACAGTCATTCAGGTGGCAGATGGTATCGCGCGCGTGCACGGACTCGAAAAAGCAATGCAAGGTGAACTTTTGGAGTTTCCAGGAGAGGTTTATGGCATGGTTATGAACCTTGAGGAGGACAATGTTGGTGCTGTATTGCTGGGAAGTTCCAGAAATATTAACGAGGGTGATACTGTAAAGACAACAAACCGCGTTGTGGAGGTTCCTGTGGGAGACGCAATGCTGGGGCGTGTAGTCAATGCGCTTGGTCAGCCGATTGACGGCAAGGGTCCTATCGCGACAAGCAAATATCGTCAGATAGAGAGAGTGGCGTCTGGTGTTATTACCAGAAAATCTGTTGATACGCCAATGCAGACAGGAATCAAGGCAATTGATGCGATGGTGCCAATTGGAAGAGGACAGCGCGAATTGATTATTGGCGATAGACAGACTGGAAAGACAGCGATTGCAATTGATACAATCATTAACCAAAAGGGTCAAAATATGAAGTGTATCTATGTTGCAATTGGTCAGAAGGCTTCCACAGTCGCAAGTATTGTGAAGACTCTAGAAGAGTTTGGTGCTATGGCTTACACGACAATTGTTGCTGCTACAGCAAGTGAACTTGCGCCATTGCAGTACATTGCGCCCTATTCGGGCTGCGCAATCGGTGAGGAATGGATGGAGAATGGAGAGGACGTACTTATCATTTACGATGACTTGAGTAAACATGCGGTTGCATACCGTACACTGTCCTTGCTCTTAAAGCGTCCACCTGGACGTGAGGCGTTCCCAGGTGATGTATTCTATCTGCATTCAAGACTTCTTGAGCGCGCGTGTCGTATGAATGATGAGTACGGTGGAGGGTCCATCACAGCACTTCCAATTATTGAGACACAGGCAGGTGATGTTTCCGCATATATTCCGACAAATGTTATTTCGATTACGGATGGTCAGATTTATCTTGAGACAGAGATGTTTAACTCTGGTTTCAGACCTGCTGTAAACGCAGGACTTTCTGTTTCTCGTGTTGGCGGTTCTGCTCAGATTAAGGCGATGAAAAAGATTGCAGGACCGATTCGTACAGAACTTGCCCAATACAGAGAGCTTGCCTCTTTTGCACAGTTTGGATCAGACCTCGATGCAGACACTAAAGAGAGACTTGACCAGGGTGCGCGGATTAAGGAGATTTTAAAACAGCCGCAATATAAGCCAATGGCTGTTGAATATCAAGTTATTATTTTGTTTGTGGCGACAAAGAAGTATCTGCTTGATGTGCCTGTGGCAGATATCACGCGGTTTGAGGCAGAGCTTTTTGAGTTCCTTGACACAAAATACCCACAGGTGCCAAAGGCAATCAAGGAGACACAAGTTATTTCAGAAGAGACTGAGAAAACGCTTGTTGCAGCAATTGAAGAGTTTAAAGGACGCTTTAAGTAAAAGAAGGGGGGACTGAATATTTATGGCCTCCATGAGAGACATAAAGAGACGTAAGGGCTCAGTACAAAGTACACAGCAAATCACAAAGGCCATGAAGCTTGTTTCCACCGTCAAACTGCAAAGGGCGAAGGGACGTGCGGAGAAATCTAAGACTTATTTTAACTGCATGTATGATACAGTGGTTTCCATGCTTTCTAAAGCAGGGGATATCAATCACCCATACCTAAAGGCAAACAATTCCCCGAGAAAGGCAGTAATTGTAATCACTGGAAACAGGGGACTTGCGGGCGGTTACAACTCCAATATTATTAAGCTTGTGCGAGATAACGACTGGAACAAAGAGGATTTGATTATTTATCCGATTGGAAGTAAGGGAAGAGATACGTTTACCAGGCTCGGCTATGAGATGGGAGCAGATTATTCTTCCGCGATAGACGAACCACTCTATGCAGATGCGATGCAGATTAGCAGACAGGTGCTTGAGGATTTTGCAACTGGAAAAGTAGGAGAGATTTACATTGTGTATACAGGTTTTAAGAATACTGTGACACATATACCAACAGTGTTAAAGCTGCTTCCAATTAAAGTTGAAGATTCGCGCAGTGACGAGGATAAAGCGGTGCTTGACTTTGAGCCGGAGACAGAGGAAGCGATTGAACTCATTATTCCAAAATATATTACGAGTCTGATATATGGAGCAATGGTCGAATCTGTGGCGAGTGAAAACGGTGCTAGAATGCAGGCGATGGACAATGCAACCAGCAATGCAGATGATATTATTTCAAGTCTGTCGCTGCTTTATAACAGAGCACGTCAGAGCGCGATCACGCAGGAGTTGACAGAGATTATTGCAGGTGCACAGGCCATATCGTAAGGATAAAAATAGGTTACAATTCACACCCACACCAGATTTTGTATTCATTTATGATGATTTGGTGTGAATTGCAACAATTGATGCACACAAAATGCCACAAGGCAGGCATTTTGGCGC
>ERZ808041.1148-NODE-1148-length-11634-cov-4.342390_pt1 | contig 11634 bp, 13 predicted proteins | sample MGYA00380192_ERZ808041 | MGnify/ENA primary metagenome ERZ808041 (study PRJEB31490, sample SAMN06133412) | mouse gut metagenome | isolation source: Z1_1 | host: mice | place: China: Chengdu | collected 2015-05 ... | reverse complement strand
TTGCCGTTTCTGTGCATCATTTGCTGCAGTTTGACCGAAGGCTGAACTGTAACAGAAATAGTAAAGTATAGTGGTAAAGGAGCGCACAGAGAATGGAAGCAATCGGAATCCTTGAAAGCAACAGTATAGCCAAAGGAATTGAAGCGGCGGACGCAGTGCTTAAGGCGGCAGACACGGCGCTTTTATATGCAAAGCCGGTATGTCCGGGGAAATATACTATTTTATTTTACGGGGATGTGGCGGCGGTGAGTGCCTCCCTGGATGCGGGGGCAGCCGTAATCGACGCACATCTCGTTGATTCGGTCGTGATTCCCCGCATACATCCCCAGGTGATCCAGGCAATCAGCCTGTCTACGGCGCCGGACGGTGTAAATGCCGTCGGCGTTATGGAATTCTTCAGCGTTACAGCTGCGGTATATGCGGCGGATGCGGCTGCTAAGGCGGCGGATGTGACGCTTTTGGACGTCCGTCTCGGTGTGGGAATCGGGGGAAAATCATTTGCCGTTCTTACGGGAGAGGTGGCGGCGGTGGAGGAGGCCGTGCGCTGCGGTATGGCGGCAGGAGAAGAAAAAGGACTCGTCGTCACCAGCACTGTTATTCCAAGCCCCCGCAAAGAGATTTTTGATACATTATTGTAAAGGAGATGGCAGTATGACACAAGGAAATCCCTTTGATTCCAAACAGCGGATTATCCAGGAATTTGTTCCCGGCAAACAGGTGACAATGGCCCATCTGATTGCGAACCCCAATGATGATTTATATAAAAAGCTGGGCGTAGTCAGCAAAACCCGCGGAGCGCTGGGGATTTTAACCATTACCCCCAGCGAGGCCGCCATAATCGGAGCCGATGTGGCGACCAAGGCGGCAGAGGTGGAAATCGTATTTGTCGACCGTTTCTCAGGTTCTCTTGTGATCTGCGGGGACGTGGCCGCGGTGGATGCGGCTCTCAAAGATGTACTCCGCGTCCTAGGCGGGACACTGCATTTTACAATGACGGAAATCACGAGGTCTTAGGCGATGAAGAAAATCATGATGATTGGAAAGATTGGCTGCGGAAAGACGACGCTCGGGCAGCGGCTGACCGGGGAGACGGTCAGCTACCGGAAAACGCAGTCTATCCAGGTGATCGGGGACGGAATTGTGGACACGCCCGGAGAATATCTGGAACAAAAGCAGTTTTACAGCGCACTGATAGTCACGGCAGTGGAAGCGGACGTGATACTGCTTCTTCTCTCGGCAACCGATGAACAGAGTACATTTTCACCACGCATGAGTTCTATGTTCGGCGGGAAACCGGTGATTGGAGTGATTACAAAAACGGATCTTTGCCGCGATAAAGAACGGATTGAGATAGGGAAAGAGATTCTGGAAATCGCAGGAGCGCAGGAAATCCTTGAAATCGGGTTCGGGGATGATGCTTGTATTGAGACGCTGAAAAGCAGGATAGAAAAGAGTTCCCCGGCAATCCAGATTCCCTGAATCATGGATTGCCGGGGGGACATATCTTGCTATGTAACAGCTCAGACAGCTTGAACTGTTACCTTGTTATCAGGTTTATGGTAATTTTTTTATCAACCGTTTTAGCATCAATGACACCAGGTGCCGCAGGCGCTGATATTACCGTCACATTCTTCTTCATCCCCGTCTCCGTGGTGATGGCCGCAGGAGGAGGAACAGGATGCACAGCCGGAAGCGCCGAAGTGGAGTCTTCCGCCAAGGAATTCTTCCACACATTTATCGGCCTCGCCTTCTGCCCCTCCCAGGATCTGGATTCCGGCATTCTGAAGCGCTGTCACGGCTCCAACGCCAATACCGCCGCAGATCAGGACGCCTGCGCCTTTCTCCTTCAGGAAATCGGCAAGGGCAGAGTGGCCGCTTCCGCTGGTATCCACGATTTCCGAGGAGATGATTTCGTCATCTATTGTATCATAAATCTTAAATTGTTCTGATTTGCCGAAGTGCTGGAACACCTGGCCGTCTGAGTATGGAACTGCTATTTTCATGGTTGTTTACCTTCCTTTCTTGTTTTTACGTCAGCTCAGTTATCCTGTTGTATGTGTTGAGTCTGTGAACTGAAACGGCGGCCTGTTAACAGGCCTATTTTGATTTTACGTTTTTTATGATGATAATTCAAGACTTTTCTTTGCTCTTTCTGGCTGAGTTGAGGAGGACGCGTCCGGAACGGACCATGTCCGCTGGCCGTACCGGCGGCGTCCTCACCTGCTTAACTAAATCTCCTCTGCGAACAGAAACCAGCCCTGCAAAAACTGTGCAGGGCTGTAAACATACCTTATTTATTATTTTGCAGTTCACAATATCAATACTGGTTAAACAGGGCGGCAAAGCCGCCGGAGTGCAGGACACAGGCGCCGCCGGTTTTTATTTTTTCCTTTTTCAGAAGATCGTACATGCCCCAGACAGTTTTGGAGGTATAAACTCGCTCGAGGAAAATTCCCTCCTGATTTGCAGCAGTCTGAATCATGGCATCGGCTTCTTTCGTAGGAATGCCCCAGCCGCCGCCCCGGTAATCTTCGTGTATTGTCATAGCGCAGTCGAGCGGTAAATCGATGTCTGTTCCAAGGTATTCTTTCATGCCTTCAACAAGCTCTTTTATAATCCGGTGAAGCTCTTCCTTCGAATTTTCAACTGTAATGACATGGACATGAAAGGGGTTCCCTAAAAGCATTGTACCAAGTACAATTCCTGAAGCGAGACCGCCGTTGCCTCCCGGCACAAACAAATCCGTAATGGAATATTCACTTCCAAGCGCCGCCAGCTCCAATGGAAGATGAATATAACCGACACTGCCGTGTATGGTGGTTGCTCCATTTTCTATTATGTATGGCTTTTTACCGTTTTTTGTTAATACATCCGCCAATTCAGAAATATAAATTTCCCGCTGCTTTTCAGATACCTCTCCGATGTAGTGTTCCTCCACACCCGACAGATAGTTAAGCAGGGCATTTCCCGCCGGCTTCTCAGGCCTGTTGCTGTTATGTACCAGAATACATTTTACGCCCAGCTTGCAGCAGGCGGATGCGGCAATCGAACAGAGATTGGAGTTTGCCTGTCCGGATGCGATAATGGTATCGTTTTTACGGGCCAGAGCTTCACCTAACAGGTATTCCAACGGACGGACTTTGTTCCCCCCGGGGCCGACTCCATTTAAATCGTCGCGCTTTATGTAAAGCGGTCCGGCTCCCGCCAGTTTTTCCAGATTATACATTCTTGTCACAGGAGTCACGCCAGGAAAAAGAATTTGCCGCGGAAGTCCGTTTAGGAGCCTGGTGATTGCTTCTGATGTCATATTAGCCTCCTTCTATCTGTAAATAACATGGTAGTAACCAACAATTATTTATATTTGCGTAATTTCATTGTGAAATGCATCTGTTCATTATATTTAAGAACACCAAATCCAATATAAGCCGTTAAGACTGCAATAACCGGAGAAAGTATGGCCACCAGGTTGAAGGGGAGATATTGGGCCACCGATACGCCGAACAGTCCGCTGTATAGGATGGCAGAGGCATCCCATGGCACGATGGAGCCGAGGACGGTGCCGGTACACTCCAGACTTCGCGAGAGGACTCCCGGATGGACGTCCATATCCTCAAATGCATCCCTGAAGGCAATTGCCGGGAGGCTGAGTGTACAGGATTGTCCGGCGCCGCCGAACATCAGCGCGATACCGGTTAAGGTAACGGAGAATACCAGGCCGCCTACTGATTTTACTATCTTTCTCAACTGATCCATTAAACGGGATAAAACTCCGGTCCGTTCAAACACGCCTGAGAACATACCGGCTCCAATACAGAGAAAGATTGTTTCCGCCATACTCAGAGCGCCGCCTCTGGAGAGAAGTTTATCAATATCGGCATTGCCGGTCGCGCTTTTAAAACCACCTACAGCGGAGCCGATGACATCGGTGAGGGGAATGTTCTGGAACAGGACGGCCCAGATACAGCCGATGACAAGACCGCCTGCAAAAACGGGAATGGTGGGTTTTTTCATTGCTGAAAGAATTAACACAAACAAAAGGGGGACGAGCATCAGGACACCGATATTACAAGAGGACTTCAGGCTTTCTGAGAGAATCTGTACGGAAGCCAGATTCATTTCCCCGTGACCGTATTTAAATCCTAATATACTGTATACAATTATCGAAATTATAGATACCGGAAGAGTGACATAACAAAGCGATAAAATGTGGTCGAACAGTTTTACTCTCGAAGTGGCGGCTGCCAGCAATGTTGTGTCGGAGAGAGGGGAGAGCTTGTCGCCTACCAGAGCGCCCGAGATGATGGCGCCTGCCGCCATCGGAGCCGGGATACCCAGTCCCTGGGCGATGCCTATCAAGGCGATGCCCATTGTCCCGGCCGTTCCCCAGGAGGTACCGGTCACTAAAGAGGTGATAATACAGATAATAAACGCGATGGGAAGAAACAGTTTGGGATGGATTAAATTGATTCCGTAATATAGCATGGTCTGTACACTTCCGGCGGAAATCCAGACACCGATCAACATTCCGATCAATATCATTACGATAACGGTCTGATTTACACGCCCAATTCCTTTTAATGCGTATTCTTCAATGTCTTCCCATGAATATCCCAGATATACGCCAAAAATGCTTTCCACGCAGATGGCTGCCGTCAGCGCCAGCATGATTCCCACCCCTTGCGAGAGAAGAAGCAGGATCAGCAGGAGCGGTGCAAAAAAACCGAACAAGGCCATGGGGATTGTGAGTTCTTTGATTTTTCTTTCTTTTTTCATAGATAGGTGCCCTCCCTTATTTATTAAATTAAAATATTGGTTCTGGTTTTATAGGTACAATGAAATAAAATTCAGTTTAATGGGGGAGTGTCAAGATGTATACATGCAGTTTTTGACTTTGCGATTGATTGCTTTCAGTAAGAATTATCAGTATATTATCCGTAATTGGAGGATATCATACTATTAATTTTTTGTCAATAGCTATAATTTTATTTAAATATAAATTTAAAAGACTGATTATTTCTATAGAATATACAGAGATTTACAGTTATAATGGTTAATAGGAGATTTTTACTAAAATAAATTTCATTATAATTTCATATTTCCTGATTTATTCACAGGATAGCAGATGGTATAATTTAACTATGATTCAGGGAGGGAAGGAGATTAGCAGATGGCGGCATATTTAATATTGACAAAGGCGGACAGGCTGATTCTGGATTCATATAAAACGGTGTTAGACGGTTTCAGCGAATATTTTGGGGAAGGTTATGAACTGGTTCTCCACAGTCTGGAGGATTTGGAACATTCGGTTATCAAGATTATTAACGGCCATTATACAAACCGGGAGGAGGGGGCGCCAATCACCGATCTGGCGCTTACGATGCTGGAGCGGATTAGAAAACAGAGTTCCCCCCACTCCCTTGTCTATTTCAACAGAAAGAATGGCAGCACTCTTAAATCAGCTACAATACCAATTATCGGCGAGGGAGGGAGAATTATCGGCCTTTTATGCATTAATCTGCATTTGGACATTCCGTTTTCAACCATGTTGTCCTCATTCTTTAATGAACCTCCGGCGACGCCTGCAATTACGGAAAGCTTTAATGAGGACATGGAGGGATTGATTGCCTCCTCTGTCAGAGAAGCTAAAACCAAAGTAATGGCTGATGCGTCTGTAAGCAGCTCCAATAAAAATAAGGAAATTGTGCGCATTCTCCACGACAAAGGGATTTTCCAGGTGAAGGAAGCGGTGGTCCAGGTGGCCCATGCCCTTGATATCTCAAAGAATACGGTATATCTGCATCTGAGAAATCTGGCTAACTGCGGTCAGAATGAACGCAGGGAGTAAAAGCGGGAAGGCCGGGGGCGGGAGGCAGTAAGCGCAGAGAAAAATATCCCGGAAAGCAGGACCGCCTTTTCGGCAGCCATATTTTCCGGGATAATGAGATGATTCAGCGGCGCAGTCAGGGTGTCTGCTTCTTAGAGCGTGTTTTCATCAGTTTGATTTGACTTCTTTCCACAGATTGTTGTAAACTGCGTCAGTTTCATCCCCGAGATAACGGTAGACTTCACAGTTTTCAAGCTGGTCCATGTCGGGGAAGACAGCCTTGTTGTTCTGCATGTCTTCATCCAGAAGCTCTTTTGCCGCTTTATTCGGCGTCGCGTAGGTGATGTACTCAAAGTTCTTCAGGGCGATGTCGGGGCGGCAGAGGAAATTAATCCATTTTTCCGCATTTTCTTTATTCTTTGCATCGGCCGGGATCACCCAGGAATCAATCCAGAGGTTGGTTCCCTCCTCGGGAATGACGTATTCCAGCGAATAGTCGAGATCCTGATTTTCCACTTCCTCCTGGATATAGAGCATCTCTCCGGAGAAAATAACGCCGAGCGCGGCTTCACCGCCTATCATCTTATCACGAACCTGATCAATGACATAGGCCTGAACAAGGGGCTTTTGTGCAATCAAATCGGCTTTTGCCTCCTGAAGCTCGTTGATATTCTCTGTGTTCATCGAGTAACCGCGTGCTTTCAGGGCTACCATAAAGGCATCCCGGACACTGTCCTGCATCAGGATTTCCCCTTTGTATGCCGGATTCCAGAGATCCGACCATTTCTTCGGTACGGGAAGACCCCGTTCCTCTATTGTTTTTGTGTTATAGAGAATACCGACGGTTCCCCAGGTATACGGTACGGAGTAAAGATTCTCCGGATCAAACTCCCTTGACATTTCCAGGAACTTCGGATCGATATTAGCAAGGTTCGGAATGTTGTCAAAGTTGATTTCAGCCAAAAGGCCGTTTTCAGCCATTTTCTGTATCATATAGTCGGACGGACAGACGACATCATAGTTGACCGCGCCGGCTTCAATGACGGGATACATCTCCTCATTGGTTTCGAAAAGGTCATAGGTCACTTCGATACCTGTCTCTTCCCGGAATTGTTCAATTACGGAATCGTCGATATATTCCCCCCAGTTGTAGACATACAGCTCGTTGGAGTGCTTGGTGGAATAGCGGCCATAGGTGGTGAAACCGACCACGCAGATAATTACCACGGTTGCCGCGGCGAGAACAGCGCGTTTGATATTGCTGTTTCTCTTTCTGCGGTTTAACCGTCTGGCATTTTCTTCCGGCGACAATGGAACAGCTGTTTTTTTCGTTTCCTCCGGTGAAAAATTGGTAATGATCAGCAGCACCAGGACTGTCACGAAAATCAGCGTGGAAAGCGCATACATGGAAGGTTTGATACCGCGGCGCACTTCACTGTAAATCAGCGTGGAAAGCGTATCGATTCCTGCGCCTCTTGTGAAGTGGGTGATGATAAAGTCATCCAGCGACATCGTAAAGGCCATCAGGAAGCCGGACAGGACACCCGGCATAATGTCGGGAAATACTACTTTAAAGAATGCCTGAACCGGTCCTGCGCCCAGATCCATCGCCGCTTCGTAAGTGGATTTATTTGTCTGCTTTAATTTCGGCATAACGCTCAAAATCACATATGGGATGTTAAACGTAATGTGGGCGATTAAAACGGTTTTGAATCCCAGGGAGATGCCGAAGGCAATGAATGCCAGCATCAGGGAGATACCGGTTACAATCTCGGAGTTTAACATCGGAATGTTGTTCACGCCCATGACAATGGTGCGAGGGACTTTTTTCATGCTGTTAATGCCGATAGCGGCCACGGTGCCGATAATTGTCGCAATGAGCGCCGACAGGGAAGCGATAAGCAGGGTGTTGTAAAGGGCATTCATAATCGCCTGGTTCTCAAACATCTGCGTGTACCATTTGGTCGTAAAACCGCCCCAGAGTGTTCTGGACTTTGTATTATTGAAGGACAGAACCATCATTGTAACGATGGGGGCATATAAAAATATCAGGATCAGCACCAGGTAAAAGTCCTGGAAAAATTGTTTTAATGTATATTTTCTCATCAGAATGCCGTGCCCTCCCCTTCTTTATCGTATTTTGCAATGAGGGCCATGCTCAGTAAAATGAATATCATCAGCACAAGGGAAAGGCCGGAACCCAGGTTCCAATTGCTGCCCTTTGTAAATTCCTGCTCGATGACATTGCCAATCAGCAGGATTTTGCTGCCGCCCAGAAGGTTCGAGATAACGAAAGTGGTCAGGGCAGGGACGAAAACCATCGTGATTCCGCTGATGATTCCGGGCAGGCTGAGCGGAATCCAGATATGGGTCAGAGTCTGAAATTCATTGGCGCCCAGGTCTTTAGCCGCATTGATCGTGTTGTCGTCGATTTTGGCAAGTACGTTGTAAATCGGGAGAATCATGAAGGGCAGGAAGTTATAAACCATACCCAGTATGATCGCCCATGGAGTGTTGATGATGGCAATATTCGGCAGGTGCAGAAAGTTCAAAATGCCGTTGATAACTCCGTTTTTCTCCAGCAGCGTCTGCCATGCCAGTGTGCGCAGCAGGAAATTCATCCACATCGGAAGAATGAAAATGAATACCATAAAGCTTCCCTGGCCGATATTCTTCCTGCGAAGAACCATGGCCAGCGGGTAAGCCAGGACAAGGCAGATCAGGGTGCTGAGCAGAGAGAGGCCCAGGGATAAAAACAGAGCCTTGGCATGCTCCGGCGTGCCGATGGACAGCACATTTGCCAGTGTAAACGCTCCGCCTTTGTCGGTCAGTCCGTAGAAGACGATCAGCAGGAGCGGGATGATGGTAAAACCGATCATCCAGACAATATAAGGTCCGGCCAGAAGCTGTTTTACAGATTTATTCATCGATACTTACCGCCTCCTCGTCTTCAGAGGCTGGTTTGTTCATGATCTGGATATCAAAAGGATCAACATGGATGCCGACCTTCTCGCCTACCGGGCACATATCCGTACTGTGAACCAGCCATTCAAAACCGTCGGGGGTCGTAACCTCCATCTCATAGTGAACGCCTTTAAAAATCAGGTGGGTGACAATGCCTTCAAGGGTTCCCTGTTCCGGCTTTACCAGATCGATGTCTTCCGGACGGATAACCACGTCTACCGGCTGGTTTACGCCGAAACCACGGTCCACACAGGCAAATTTTGCGCCGAAGATCTCTACCAGTTCATCATGGAGCATCAGGCCGTCTACAATGTTGCTCTCGCCGATAAAATCGGCTACGAAGGCATTTTCCGGCTCGTTGTATATCTGCTCCGGAGAGCCCATCTGCTGGATGTAGCCCTGGTTCATTACGACAATCGTATCGGACATGGTGAGGGCCTCTTCCTGATCATGGGTGACATAAATAAATGTGATTCCCAGCTCATTTTTCAGCCGGATCAGTTCGTACTGCATGTCCTGGCGCAGCTTGAGATCCAGGGCTCCCAGCGGCTCGTCCAGAAGCAGGACCTTCGGTTCGTTGACGATGGCGCGGGCTATGGCGATACGCTGCTGCTGCCCGCCGCTCAGGGAATCTACGGAGCGGTTTTCAAAACCATCCAGGTTTACCAGCTTTAATGCATATTTAATTTTGTCTTCAATGTAATTCTTGGGTTTATTCTTGATTTTCAGGCCGAAGGCAATATTATCGGCAATACTCATATGGGGAAACAGCGCATATTTTTGGAATACGGTGTTTAATTGCCGTTTATTGGGCGGGAGTTTGGTGATATCTTTTCCTCCGAAAATCACGCCTCCTTTATCAGGGGATTCAAAACCGCCGATGATGCGCAGCGTCGTCGTCTTGCCGCAGCCGCTTGGACCGAGAAGAGTGACGAAGGAATTCTCCCGGACAGATAGACAGAGATCGTCAAGGACAACATTGCTGTCATAGCTCTTGGTAATGTTAACTAAATCAATTAATGGCTGGCTCATACTTTTCCTCCGTGTGTATTATAATTAGAAGCTTGGCGGCGAGCTGACCCAAATGATGGATGCTCCTGACCTGCTTGACAGGTAGTGGGTCTTATCGCTCGTATAATAGAAGGATTCCCCTTTTTTTGCTTTATAAGTGCGGTTTCCCAGATGAATGGAAATACTGCCCTGAAGCACGTATCCGAATTCCTCCCCTTCATGCGGAGTGTCAGGATACGTGGAGCCGCCGGGGGAGAGGACAAGGTGAATCGGTTCCATAATATTTTTCTGGGCATTTGGGATAATCCACTTTATTTCATTTTTCAGTTCTGTGTCTTCCTTGGTGAAATAGTCGTTTTTGCCGAAGACGATCTGCTCCTCCGGCGTTTCATTAAAAAATTCACCGATGGTGGTTCCAAGACATTGCAGAATGTCCATCAGGGTGGCAATGGACGGGGAGGTTAAATCCCTCTCCAGCTGGGAGATGAATCCCTTGGAAAGCTCTGCACGGTCCGCCAGTTCTTCCTGGGTCAGGCCCTTTTGTTTTCTGAGGCTGCGTATTCTTTCACCTAGCTCCATGATGTGTGCTCCTATCCTTTTGTTTTAGGGGTCGTATCCCTAAAACTGTAATTAGTGTCTTAATAATATCACATTTTTTATACAAAATCAATAATAATCCCATAAAGTGTCTTAAAAGGATTATAAAAAGCTTGACAGGCAGTGAGAGGGGTGGTATCCTGAAAGTGTCTTAAAAAGACACAAAGAAAAAAGGAGGAACACATATATGTATTTTCAATTAATGCTGCCCGGGGTAAGGGACGGGGAGGAACTGGTGCTTATGGTGGATGGGCAAAGGCACAAGGTGATGAAGCACACCCCCGAAACCTTGGAAAAGGCCAGGGAGAAAAACGCTGCATTGGCGGTCATGGCACAGGACAGGCTCAAGGATGTGATGTACTACGCAGAGGTAAGGAAGGATGGGCTAGGGAGAGGGGATGGTTTTGACCGGAGGCTGCACCGGCTTCAGGTGGTATCTGCCGGCAGGGACGGGAATCTACTACGTGAAGGAGACCAAAGCGCCGTCAGGCTACGCCCTGAACGCGGCGGTGTTCCGGGTAGAGGTTACCTGTAAAGAAGCGACGACAGGAGAAGAGGAACTTCCGGTTGCGGTGAGTATCTACCAGATCCGCGATGAAGTGACAGGCGAGGTGCTTACAGAGGAGAAACTTGTGTACACTTCCGATTCGTCGAAGCTTACGGCAGGTACAGCGGCACAGCCGCTCACGCTGAGCAAAGCGAACGACGGACAGTACAAGGTCGCATTTTCCGTGGAAGACGAAGTCCTGTACTCCCTGCCGAGCACCGGCGGAGCCGGCACAATGCCGTACAAAGCCGCAGGCCTCCTGCTCCTCCTCATCAGCGCCGGACTCTTCGAGTATTACCGGAAGCGCAGAGGGGAGGTGGCGTAGAGCGGTAAGGCCCCGGGCTCTGTCCCGGCCTTGCATATCGTATCAGGCAGCTTATCAACAAAGTCTTATCGGATTGGGTCTTTGAAGCGGCTTTCCGTTCTGTTATGGGCGCATGCATAACGCCCATGACAGACCAAAAGCCGACAGAATTGCAGAGAGCCATCCGGAAAATGAAAGAAAGGAAAGAGAGATGAAAAAAGTCAGGAAAATCTTCGCCGCACTTCTGGCACTGACCATGGTGCTGGGGATGGGCGTGACGACGTTTGCATCGAGTACTAACATCAAAACGCAGGATCCAACAAATGCAGTACCAAGTGAAGCGGATGGAATGTCCGTTACAATCAAGGGCATTACAACGAATGAGGC
>ERZ808041.1147-NODE-1147-length-11639-cov-9.173845_pt1 | contig 11639 bp, 10 predicted proteins | sample MGYA00380192_ERZ808041 | MGnify/ENA primary metagenome ERZ808041 (study PRJEB31490, sample SAMN06133412) | mouse gut metagenome | isolation source: Z1_1 | host: mice | place: China: Chengdu | collected 2015-05 ... | reverse complement strand
GAACCGCCGTATGCCGAACGGCATGTACGGTGGTGTGAGAGGGGAGAGAAAATCTCCCCTACTCAATTGCGCAGGGGTGCGTAAGGAAATTAGCAGCCTTGCTGCACGCACCCCGCGCGGCGAGTAGGGAAGATGAGACTTCCCTACTCGATTTTGGTTTTAGATTCCATGATAAACTAAGCATAGAAAAAATAAAATTTAGAGAGAAGGAGAATAGAACAGTGGAAAAGATTACAGAAGATATTATAAATATAGGAGTCAATGATAGAACGATTACTCTTTTTGAAGGTCAATATGAAGTAAAAAATGGCATGGCGTACAATTCTTATATCATACTGGACGAGCAGGTTGTTGTGATGGATACCGTTGACCCGCGTGCGACGCAGGAATGGTTGAAAAATCTGGATGAGGCAGTAGGAACAAGAAATGTGGATTATCTGGTGATTCAGCATATGGAGCCAGATCATGGCGGCAGTATTATGCAACTTTTGGAGCGTTATCCAGATATAAAACTTGTCGGAAATGCAAAGACCTTTCAAATGTTTCAACAGTTTTTTGATGTAAATCCAGGGGAGAAGGCTGTCACTGTAAAAGAAGGAGATACCCTTTGTGTCGGAAAGCATACGTTGCAATTTTTTATGGCGCCAATGGTACACTGGCCAGAGGTAATGGTTACTTATGATCAGTCAGAAAAAATATTGTTTAGCGCAGATGGTTTTGGCAAATTTGGAACGCGCGATGCAGAGGAGGACTGGACCCAGGAGGCGAGAAGATATTACGTTAATATCTGTGGAAAATATGGTATGCAGGTACAGGCACTATTGAAGAAGGCAGCCACATTGGAAATTAACACAATCTGTCCGCTGCATGGACCTGTGTTGACAGAAAATTTGGGGTATTATATTGACAAATACCAGACTTGGAGCAGTTATAAACCGGAGGAGGAAGGTGTGTTGATTGCCTGTGCTTCCATTCATGGACATACGCTGCATACAGCCGAGAAAATGAAGGAATTATTGGAACAAAAGGGTGCGAAAAAGGTGATTCTCATAGACTTAACCAAAGAGGATCTTCATGGGGCAGTAGCAGATGCATTTCGCTATAGTCGCTTAGTACTTGCGGCTTCATCGTATGATGCCAGCGTATTTCCACCTATGGAAGATTTCTTAAATAGACTTAAGGCGAAAAATTACCAGAATCGTACTGTTGGCATTATCGAAAATGGTTCGTGGGGACCGACCGCGGCAAAAAGTATGAAGTCTTTGCTTGAGGGAGCAAAGGCACTGACCATTGTAGAACCAGTTGTAACAATTAAATCAGCTATGAAAACAGAGAATATACCCCAATTAGAAGCGCTTGCTAAAGAGATTTTAAACGTATAGTCTATGTATAAATGAGAGTGGTGATTTAGGGACTGTTAAAAAATAACTTTTAAATAGTTCCTTACTCTCGGTAAGTCACCACTCTGTCACCTTCTAGGATTCTTGTCTTCCCATCAGGGATTAAAGATTCTTCTCCACGCATTATCATTGCAATCAGCTCATCAGGCGCTAGATTCAGTTCTGCAATTGTGCGATTGCACCACGGATGATAGCGGTCAATAAAAATCTCATCAAGCAGTTCTTCACCGCTTGGATTGTAAGATGGCGCACTTAAGATAATGCTGTCCCCCGCAAGAATTAATGTATCTCCCTTTGTAATGATAGTTTCATGATTTCGTTTAATCATAAGTGCAAGTGAACCTGTTGGAAAGGAGACTTCCTTGACCAGCTTATTTTCCCAGTTGTGTCCTTTTGGTATGAACATGCGAATCAGTGTGATAGAAGATTCTTCTTGATAATCATTAAAAGTCTTGCGAACATCTTCATTTTCATCAATCATATTAAGTTTTTCCGCCACTCTTGGAAGTAAAGTTCCCTGTATGGCAACCGAGAAGAGTGATACCATAAAGACAATATGAAACAGGTTGTGAGGCATAATGACACCGCCTGCAACTGCCATAATGGCAAACACTGACGAGGAGGCGCCGCGAAGTCCTGCCCAGGAAACCAGAAGACACTGTCTTGCGGAACAGTGAAAAGGTTTCATAAGCAGAAATACGGCGACAGGTCTTGCAACTAGCGTAAGAATTACAGTAATTATAATTGCGGTAAAAATAACCTCTGACATTTCGTGCGGAATCGTGAGCAGTCCCAATAGGAAAAATATTAAAATCTGTGCTAGAGATGTAACTCCGTCAAAAAATGGTATGAGTGTCGCTTTGCTCTTAATGTGGCTGTTACCGATGATAACGCCCATAATGTATACACTTAGATAAGCATTTCCACCCATAATTTGTGACAAGGCATAACAGATTAAAACCATAGCAATCATAAAAATTGTATCAAGACCATCGGACACCAATGTTGTTTTCGTCATAAGACGAATGGTGGTCAGTGCAAGTGCCAGTCCAACCAGAGAACCGACTACCAACTGTAGAAAAATACGCATAACAATGTGTTCGGATTCTCCTGAGTAAATAATTCCCAGTGCAATAAAGGTCAACATATATGCCATTGGGTCATTGCTGCCGCTTTCCATTTCCAAAAGAGAAGCAGTGCTGTCCTTTAAGTTGAGCTTTTTTTGGCGGAGTATGGCAAATACGCTCGCTGCGTCCGTGGAACCAAGCACTGCTCCAACCAGAAAACTTTCCGGCCAAGTATAGCCCAAAATAAATCGCACAAACAGAGCTGTGACCGCCGCGGTGACTGCCACGCCAATTGTAGATAAAAGAACAGACTTTACGGCAACATCTTTTGCAAGCTCCCATTTTAAGTTAAACCCACCATAAAACATAATAAATAGCAATGCAATAGAACATATATTCTCTGCCAGCTTATAGTCGTCAAATGGAATTTTAAGGATTCCATCACTTCCAAAAAGCATGCCGATAAACATAAAAAGTATCAATGCAGGCATACCAAATTTGCCAGAGAATTTTTCTGCCATCACACAGAGTAGAATCACAATTGCCACAAGTAATAGGATAAAAGTCATAAAGCCGTCCTTTCTATAAATCGAAAAGAAACTGTAAAAAATATCATTTTTTCATGAATTCAAAACAGTTCTATTAATTCTTTAGTTGGATAAAGTGTATCTATAATAATACTAACTTTTTCTAATAAAATATGCAAGTCACGTTATAAAATTTTAACCTTTTTTATAACGGCTCGTTACTTTTTATACCCGCACCATGCACTTGTTGCATAATGTCGGTTCTTATTTTCGGTGGTGGGAACATGTCAATCGTAAAGAGACTTATGATATTTCGCTTTGCGATAAATTTTATAAAAGAGAACTGCAAAAAGAGACACAATAATATAAAGGGTAGAGAGTGCGCCTGTAGCACCGCCAATAAATACTAAAATCCATAAAAAAATATTCATAATTATACCTCCAAATCAACCCATAAAATTATTTGTTCTGTGTGCTATTTTGTTCTGTCTGTGATGATTTTCCAGAAGAAGAGCGCGATGTTCCACCCACTTCGTAAATGCAAGTAAAAATCCCTGCACCGACAGCGATAATAACCATAATGCCAAATATAATATTTTGAAACATGATAAAAAACCTCCACAATGTTAAAATAGTCCTCTTAGATGTTCTACCTGCGCGGTTGAATCCTTTAAAGATGTTTTGTAAAAATAATTGCGCACGCGAAAAAAACGCTGGTTATAACGATTTCTTACAAGAGCGCTGAAAAAACGGGATAACAATTAAACATTATGGGATTTTTTACCATCATTTCGGTGGATATAATCCAGAGTTCTGTGGTTGTACTGGTTCTGATATGCGTCAGTACACAGACAGAAATTTTTGAAAGAAAGATACAACAGAAATACACTGAGCAGAAGCAGGGCATAAATCAGGCACTGGCTGATGCGCAGAATTGTAGATGCACGTGCAGATTGACGCATGACAACAAACTCTTCCATGAAATTTATGAAATTTTTATCATAGAAAAGATGTGTGTCCGCAACGTGATCGGCACCTTGCAGAGAGGCAGCAGTGAATGTGTCAGAAACATGCAAAAAAGAGGAATTTGTGTGAATTTCTTCGCAGTAAATTCCCAGTACAAGTATAGACAATATTAATGCTATGCATAAAAATTTGTTATGTACAATCTTTTTCATGTTAGGTATTGCCTCATTTCTGGCAGTTTTCATACACCCGATTGCAGCAAAATAAAGGGTGCTTTCTAATTATATCACAAATAAATAAGTTATTCAAGGTGATTGTTCACATGGCACTTAATCGTTTTAAACCAACATAAAGCAACATTCATTCGACTCTTGAGATACAACGTATACTATGCTATGCTATTAATATCGTTAATTTAGACATTTTTTACAAAAGAAGTGTATTTTGATGAAAAAAGTGGCTTGAGGAAGCCACAGAGAAAGAGGAGAATTATCATGAGATTTGAATTTGACAAAAAGAATTGGACTTCGATAGCGGAGGGAGAGAAGGACTGCTATCTGCTCACAAATGGATTGGGCGGTTACAGCAGTTTGTCAGTTATAGGTGCAGCGGCGAGAGGCGATCAGGCGCTGTTGATGTCAGCAAAGAGAGCGCCAAATGTCAGAATGCATCTAGTTTCTAATATTTTTGAGCGGTTGGTTGTTGATGGGCAGGAACATATTCTGACTTCGCAGCGCATGAAATCAGGAAAGGATTATGTGGGATTTCATTATCTGGAAAAGTTTGTCCATGATGATTTTGATGAAGCTGCACCTGTGTGGATATATCGAATTGAGGATGTGACTGTCACCAAACACTTGCAGATGATGCACGGTGAAAATAAGGTGGTATTATGGTATGAAATTGATAATCCGTCGAGAAAAAATGTGATTTTAGAGTTGCTGCCGCTGCTGCGTTTTACCTCGAAAAAAGAGGATTTTGACGCCGCGCAAAATTTGGAGGTGTATCAAGTAATGCCTTGTGATGTCAGTGTAAATGCAGATGCACAAGACAGACAATATTGTATTACAGATGGGGAAATTAAGCTATTTGTTAAAACGAATGCGAATTTGTCTCCACAGCCTGCGCATTTATTTGGAGAATTGTATTTCTCGCAGGACGAACGTGACGGACGCGTGGCGCAGGGCAATGTTTTTGTAAACTGCATTTTGAAACAACAAATAGAGACAAAAAGTGACACATATGTTATTTTTAGTACGGAGACGATTGCTGATTTGAGTGCGAAAAAATGCTATGAAGCCTCTGTACAGAAAAACAGTGCGCGAAAAAAACAATTGCTTGCACAGGCCACTCTATCCTCTGAACTTGGAAAGCAACTTGTGTTAAGCGCAGATGCATATGTTGTGCGGCGGGATTCCACCAACGGCAAAAGTATTATAGCGGGCTATCCGTTTTTCGAGGACTGGGGACGCGACACAATGATATCGCTTGCAGGCGCAACAATTGTAACAGGACGTTTTGCAGAGTGCAAAAGTATTCTGCAAACCTTTGCAAACTATGTAAAAAATGGACTGCTGCCAAATCTGTTTCCAGAGGGGGGAGAAAATCCTAAATACAACTCTGCCGATGCGCCGTTGCTGTTTGTGAACGCAGTGTATGAGTATATGAAATATTCTGGCGACAAGGCATTTCAGGTCGAGATACTACCTGTGTTAGAGCAGATTATTGACAAATATCAAAATGGAACGGATTACCATATTGGCATGGATAGCGATGGCTTGATTATGGCAGGTGCTGGGTTGGAACAGCTTACATGGATGGATGTGCGTGTGGGCGATTTTCTGCCGACGCCGAGACATGGAAAGCCTGTGGAAATCAATGCATATTGGTACAGTGCATTGATGGTGATGTATGAGTTGACACAGGACGTAAAATATCAGGAACTTGCCGCGAAAGTAAAGGCTTCTTTTGTGGAGAAATTTTGGAATGAAAGTGAGCAGTGCCTAAAGGATGTGCTGTCTGGCGGAAAGGATGAAAATCAAATTCGGTGTAATCAGATTTGGGCGCTGACAATGCCGTTTACCATGCTGCCTGTTGAGAAAGAGGCTTTGATTCTGAAAAAAGTGAAAGAAGCGCTGTATACGACTGTTGGTCTGCGCACTCTTGCAAAGAACGACCCTGATTTTCATCCGATTTATATTGGACCAATGGAGGAGCGCGACAGAGCATATCATCAGGGAACTGTATGGGCATTTCCGCTAGGGGCATATTATAGAGCATATGTTCGATATGCGGAAAAATGTGGTGACAAAGCAAAAAAGGAGTGTATTAAGACAGAACTGACAGAAGGTTTTGCAGCGCTTGCAGCATGGCTGCGGGAAGGTTGCGTTTCTCAGATTGCCGAGATTTATGATGGCGATACGCCAACTGTGTCAAGAGGGTGTTTTGCACAGGCGTGGAGTGTGACGGAATTGCTGCGTGCAGTCCATGATTTTGAAAGAATGGTTACAATTTAGCATCAGGACTTTGCATTTACTGCAAAGTCCGTGAAATAACGTAGTGGTTGAGATGTAAGAGCTTACATTTTTGGCTAGAAATTTAGTTTCAGTTGTGTTATTCTATAAATATGTAATAGTTGACGCACAGACCTGTGCAGAGGAAATAAACCGCTGAAGCGTGCACAGGTCGCGCGAGTAGGGAAAGGATTCCCCGCTTGATAATGTGCCATAGTTTAAATTTTGGCAGAATGGAGGAAACAATGAAGTTTGAGGTAATCTATAAGACTTCCACAAGTTTTGTGGTAGAAATCAAGGAAAATGGTTATTTTTCATCGGAGCAGGAGCATGAAATTTACATAAATGGCAGTCTTGCTGAGAAGAGTGACCGAAATGTGGTGACAGTGTTTGGTCTAGCACCTGCGACGACTTACAATGTAAAATTAATATGTGGTGAAGAGGAATCAGAAGCGTTTCAGGTGACAACTGAGGAGGAGTATGTCACACTGAATGTCAAGGATTTTGGCGCGAAGGGTGACGGCGAGACAGACGACACACATTTTATACAATGTGCAATCAATGCGTGTCCAAAAGGAGGAAGAGTCTATATTCCAGAGGGAGTGTATAAAATTTATCCACTTTTCTTAAAGAGTGACTTGGTTTTAGATATCGGAAAAGATGCGACGCTCTCCGCATTTACAGACAGGACGAAATTCCCGATTCTTCCTGGCAAAATAGAGTGTGTTGACAAGGAACAGGAATATTTGCTGGGTACTTGGGAGGGAGATCCTCTTGATATGTTTGCAGGTATTCTTACAGGTATACATGTGGAGAATGTTGTGATTACCGGACAGGGAACGATTGACGGTTGTGCCAGCAAAGAAAACTGGTGGGATAATCCTAAAGTAAAGCGCATTGCATGGCGCCCGCGCATGATTTTTCTCAATCATTGTAAGAATGTTGTCCTTCATGGTATTACAGTAAAAAACAGTCCTTCCTGGAATATTCACCCTTATTTTTCAGAGGATTTGAAGTTTATCAATATCTCTGTGTTAGGGCCAAAGGACTCGCCAAACACAGATGGTTTAGATCCGGAATCCTGCAAAAATGTGGATATTATTGGCGTTTATTTCTCTGTTGGTGACGACTGTATCGCTATTAAATCCGGCAAGATTTATATGGGTGCAAAATACAAAACTCCTTCTGAAAATCTTACCATCAGACAGTGTTGTATGCGTGATGGACATGGTTCTATCACCATTGGAAGTGAGATAGCAGGCGGCGTAAAAAACCTTAATGTTGAGAATTGTCTGTTTCTTCATACAGATAGGGGACTGCGCATTAAGACAAGACGTGGGCGCGGTAAGGATGCGATTGTGACAGGCATTAAGTTTGAAAATATTATTATGGATCATGTGATGACGCCAGTTGTGATAAACTCTTTTTATTTCTGTGATGCAGACGGGCATTCCGATTATGTGCAGTCCAAGGAATTTCACCCAGTAGATGAGCGGACGCCATATCTTGGGGACTTTTTATTTAAGAATCTAAAGGCGACGAACTGCCATGCGGCGGCTTCTTATTTGTATGGGCTGCCAGAACAGAAGATTCACCACGTTGTGTTTGAGAATGCCTCTTTCTCCTTTGCAGAAAATCCGACAGCAGGAGCTCCAGCAATGATGGACGGTGTTGATAAACAGACCAACACAGGCATTTTTGCAAAGAATATTGAGACATTGGAATTAAAGAATGTGACCGTATCTGGGCAGAAGGGCGATGCTGTAATTTGTGACGGGATAGATGTAGTGAATTGAATTTCTCATTTATCTAAAGCGAATGGGGTGCGACCATATTCTTTCAAATGGGAATGGAATCAATAAGATGAAAAAGGGAGCTAGATTTTATGGTGATTGAGATTATAGAAAAATATGTAAATGAATTGATTGACAAGAGCACGCTGGATGAACCTGTCTGGAATATTGAGAAGATACGAGCGGGCAAAAAGGCTTCGTGGGACTATATAGATGGCTGTATGATTATGTCGCTGCTTGAGCTTTATAAGGTGACAAAAAATCAAAAATATTTTGATTTTGCGGAGAAGTATATTGACCATCGCATTGAGGAAGATGGAACAATTATTGGATATAAGAAAGAGGATTTGAATCTTGATAATATTAATGAGGGTAAGAATCTGTTTACGCTCTATGATTTGACTGGGAAAGAAAAGTATGCGAAGGCGACAGAGAAAATCTATCAACAGATTTTGGAGATGCCGCGTACAAAGGAAGGAAATTTCTGGCATAAAAAGATTTATCCAAATCAGGTGTGGCTGGATGGTTTATATATGGCACAACCTTATTATATCGAGTATGAAAACCGATTTCACGACAAGAAAAATTATAAAGATATTTTTACACAGTTTTTCAATGTGGAGAAAAACCAGAAGGATTCCAAGACAGGATTGTACTATCATGCATATGATGCGGAGCGTCTGATGTTTTGGGCGGACAAGGAGACGGGACTTTCACAAAATTTCTGGCTTAGAGCGCTTGGTTGGTTTGCAATGGCGCTCCTTGACACCTTGACACTGGCAGACCCAGAATATCCTGATTATAAACATTTGTTGCAGATGTATCAAGATTTGATTGATTCTATGCTGAAATTTCAATCTCCAGAGGGAATGTGGTATCAAGTGCCGAATTTCCCAGGCAGGGAGAAAAATTATTTGGAGACAAGCGGCAGTTCGATTATGGCATATTGTTTGATGAAAGGTGCACGTTTGGGCTATCTTCCAAAAGAGTATCGTGAGTGCGGTGTAAAGGCTTTTCAAGGAATTTGCGATAAATATCTTTCTACTGTGGAAGGGGAGATGAGCCTTGGCGGTATCTGCCTTGTAGCAGGTCTTGGACCAGATACAAATCCGCGTCGAGATGGGACATACGAGTATTATATGTCGGAGCCCATTGTAAAAGACGACGCAAAGGGAACCGCGCCGTTTTTACTGGCGTATGCGGAGATGTTGCGATTGGAAGAAAGATGAGTGAAAACTCCGCGTAGTCTTGCCTATGCAAAGATGCTCTGATTGGAAAGTAAGGGAATTGAATTATGGAGAAAAAAGAACTATATGTAGATGCTGCGGGGGGACAAGAATTTGTTAAAATTAAAGATGCCCTCGAAGCAGCAAAACAATTTACGGACTGCGAAGTTCTAATACATATCGCACCAGGCACTTACAAGGAACGGCTTGAGATTCAGCAAAATCATCTTTCTTTTATTGGCACAGACGCAAATCGAACAAAAATTACTTATTCGGACGGTGCGTTGGACTTGATGCCAGAGGGAGACAAACGAGGGACTTTTCGGACGCCGAGCGTCTTTATTGACGCAGATGATTTCTACGCTTGTCATATTTCTTTTTGCAATGAGGCGGGGCAGGGAAACAAGGTGGGACAGGCGCTCGCAGTATATGCGGACGGGGATCACTTGATTTTTGAAAATTGCCGCTTTGACGGTCATCAGGACACTCTGTTTACAGCGCCATTGCCAAAAAAGGAAAAGCAGGCAGGTGGATTTAAGGGACCGAAAGAGTTTGCGCCTAGACGAGTTGGCAGACAGCTCTATAAAGACTGTTATATTGCGGGAAATGTTGACTTTATTTTTGGCAGCGCCACCGCGTATTTTGAGCATTGTGAGCTATTTATGAAACAGCGAAAGGGTGATATTAGCGGCTATGTAACTGCGCCTTCGACCTATGAAGAACAACAGTACGGATATGTTTTTCGAGATTGTCGTTTTACAAGCGATTGCCCTGCCAAGAGCGCTTACTTAGGCAGACCTTGGCGGAAATTTGCAAAGTGTGTGATTATTCACTCTGAAATTGGGGCGCATATCCGCGAGGAAGGCTGGCATGATTGGGATAATAAAGAAGCGTGGGAGACAATGTTTTTTGCGGAGTATGGAAACTATGGAGAAGGCGCCAGAGAGGAGCGCGCACCATTTGTAAAAATGTTGACTGCAGAGGAGGCAGCGGGGTATACACGCGAAAATGTAATTGGATTTTAAAAATGATTATCAGGAAGGAAATGGAAATGTTTGGAGGCAGTTGTGCTTGAGATTGCAACTGGCGATACAGAAAAGATGATGAGGAGGAGAAAAATGCAGTTTGGAATCAGATTACATGACGCTGTGCAGGCACCAATAGAAGAGCGATTAAAAAGAATAAAAGAGCAGGGGTTTACCTGTGCACATGTGGCGCTGTCAAAGGTTATTCAGGAAAATTCCGTGGCGCCGCAAGCGCTTACCCCAGGGTATGCCATGTATTTAAAACGACTATTTGACAAAAATGAGATAGATGTCGCAGTGTTGGGGTGTTATCTCAATCTTGCAAATCCCGATCCTGCACAATTAAGGACAATTCAGGAAAAATATATGGCAAATATCCGTTTTGCAGCGCATTTCGGTGCAGGCGTCGTAGGCACAGAGACAGGTGCGCCAAATGTGGAATATAAGTTTGAGGAGGCTTGCTGGAATGAGGAGTCTTTACAGATTTTCATAAAGAATCTACGCCCTGTTGTAAAATATGCAGAACAGATGGGGGTGCTGATGGCAATTGAGCCAGTGGTGCGGCATATTGTGTGCAATCCTGCGCGTGCAAGGCGTGTTCTGGATGAGATTGCGTCTCCGAATTTAAGGATTATTTTGGACCCAGTAAATCTGCTGGAGTGCTATAATTATGAGCAGCAGGATGTGATTCTTGACGAGGCAATTGAATTGCTTGGCAAGGATGTTGCAGTGCTGCATGTAAAAGATTTTGTCATAAAAGATGGAAAGCTCGTATCTGTGCCTGTAGGACAAGGACAGTGCCATTGGGACAGAATCATTCCTTATATGAAAAAAGAAAAGCCATATATGCACGCTACGCTTGAGAACACCAAGCCGGACAATGCGGTGGCAGCACTAAACTACATTAGAAAGATTTATCAAGATGCATAAATAATACTGCACGGATGAATTGTTGGTTATAATTTAGCTAGAGCTGTAGGAAAATAACGAATGTAAGTTGCACAGGAAAGTGCATAGTGCGGGTGTGAAAAGTAACGAACTGTTAGTTACAGTTCAGCCTCAGGACTTTGCATTTACTGCAAAGTCCGTGAAATAACGTAGTGGCTAAGATGCATCAAGCCA
>ERZ808041.1144-NODE-1144-length-11651-cov-3.577328_pt1 | contig 11651 bp, 7 predicted proteins | sample MGYA00380192_ERZ808041 | MGnify/ENA primary metagenome ERZ808041 (study PRJEB31490, sample SAMN06133412) | mouse gut metagenome | isolation source: Z1_1 | host: mice | place: China: Chengdu | collected 2015-05 ... | reverse complement strand
TCGAGGACAGCAGGGATATAGACGGGGTGCTGATTCTGCTCAATACGATGGGTGGTGATGTGGAGGCGGGACTGGCCATCGCGGAGATGATCGCTTCCATAAGCAAGCCTACGATCTCGCTTGTGCTTGGCGGAAGCCACTCCATCGGCGTGCCGATCGCGGTCAGCACGGATTATTCTTATATCGTGCCAACGGGAACGATGGTGATCCATCCGGTAAGGCTTACGGGCATGGTGATCGGCGTACAGCAGACTTTTGACTATTTCAGGCAGATTCAGAACCGTATCACGGGATTTGTGTGCGAACACTGTAAGATCTCCAAGGCAAGGATCGAGGAATTGATGATGGAGACCGGGGTATTGACCAAGGACGTGGGAACGATTCTTGTAGGACAGGAAGCCGTGGAAGAGGGTATTATCTGCGAGGTGGGCGGTATTAAGGATGCAATCGCCAGGCTGCATGAGATGATAGACAGGAGACTGGCGGCCGGGGACGGCGGATGCGGCAGCCGGACGACCGACACAAAATAAGGGATGACAAGCGAAAATGAAAATGCTATACTATATGGAGTCTTATTTTGATACGGAGGCATGATAATGGCATCAGGTCAGGGAGGAAATCGCTCTTCCGCTAAGAAAAAAACGGGGACTTCAGGTAGAAGTACGGCTAAAAACAGAAATACACAGACGAGAAAGAGGAATACCACCAGTAAAAATACGCACGCAGAGCCAATGGATGTAGCAATCCGCAACGAGATATTACTGATCGTGTTTCTTGCGCTTGCGATCATCCTTTTTCTTTGCAATTTCGGCGTGGTCGGCAAGGCCGGCGATATGGTCAGCGACGTGATGTTCGGCATATTCGGCCTGCTGGCATATATTGCGCCCGCGATCATATTCCTGGCGATCGCTTTCGGCATGATCAATGCAGGGAATAACATTGCGGTCAGAAAGCTGGTTGCCGGGGTGGTGCTCTTCGTGCTGGTCAGTATGGTGTGCGAGCTGTTTGCCACCGAGCAGGCGGAGAGCTGGCAGCTGAAGGAGATCTATCTGCGCTGCAGCCAGAATCATAACGGGGGCGGTGTGATAGCAGGGTCTCTGTTGTATGCTTCCCGTAAGTTTTTGGGCATGGTGGGGACCGTGCTGGCGATTCTTGTGCTGGGCGTGATCTGTATGGTGATCGTCACGGAGAAATCGTTTATCGGCGGGGTGACGAAACAGGGCCGCAGGATGTACGAGCGTTCCATGGAGGACGCCGAGTACCGCAGAGAGCGGGCGCAGGAGAGGCGCCAGGCGCTGGAGGAGAAGCGTGCCAGGGCAGAAGAGAAACGCGCAAGGGCACAGGAAGAGCGCAGGCTGCGGGAAGAAGAGCTCGAGAACGAGAAGATTCTGCGCATGGATAAGAAGGTGACCGGCGTCATGCTCAATACGGCGCTGGATAAAGATAAGAAGAAAGAGCCTGTGGAGAAGATACGGGACGATATTCATGAGATCACGCTGCAGCTGCCGGAAGAGGAGGCGTTTGTGGCAGAAGAGGCGCCGGCGGTTAAGGACAGAAATTCCAGACATTACATAGAAAACGAGTCGGACGATCTGAGCGAGATCCGGATTCACGGGGCGGTCCCGGAAGAACAGGAGATTCCTCAGCAGCCGGAGGAGGCCGGATTCGAGGCTTTTATCCGGCAGGAGGAGGAACCGGCCATCCATCAGGGCGGCAGGACGGTCAATTCCCCGGCGCAGGATGCCGCCACAGAGCGTGCTTCCGCCGATACCGTCAGGGCAAAGGAACAGGATGCGGGACAGAAGACAGAGACGCCCAGACCTTATCAGTTCCCCTCCTACGAGCTTTTGACCAAGGCAAAGAACAACAACAGCGGAGATTCGGCCAGAGAGTTGAAGGAGACGGCCATGCATCTGCAGCAGACGCTGGCTACATTCGGCGTCAAGGTCACCATCACGGACATCAGTCAGGGGCCTTCGGTCACCCGCTACGAGATGCAGCCGGAGCAGGGGGTCAAGGTCAGCAAGATCGTCGGTCTGGCCGACGATATCAAGCTGAATCTGGCCGCTACGGATATCCGCATCGAGGCGCCGATACCGGGCAAAGCGGCTGTCGGCATAGAAGTACCGAACAAGGAGAATACGGCAGTGTCTTTCCGGGAACTGGTGGAGTCCAAAGAGTTCCGGGAGTTCCCTTCCAACCTCGCTTTTGCGGTGGGTAAAGACATCGGCGGCAAGATTGTGGTGACGGATATCGCCAAAATGCCCCATATGCTGATCGCGGGAGCTACCGGTTCCGGTAAGTCTGTCTGTATCAATACAATCATTATGGGTATTTTGTATAAGGCGAAGCCGGAAGACGTCAAGATGATCATGGTAGATCCGAAGGTGGTGGAGCTGAGTATCTATAACGGGATACCGCACCTGCTGGTTCCGGTGGTGACGGATCCGAAGAAGGCCGCTGCCGCGCTGCACTGGGGTGTGGCGGAGATGACGGACCGTTACAAGAAGTTTGCGGACTATAATGTCCGTGATCTTAAGGGTTATAATAAGAAGGTAGAGAGTATGCGGGAGGCCGGGGATCCTGAGGCGCCGGCGAAGCTGCCGCAGATTTTGATCATCGTGGACGAGCTGGCGGATCTGATGATGGTCTGTCCGGGAGAAGTGGAAGAGTCGATCTGTCGTCTGGCGCAGCTTGCCAGAGCCTGCGGCATCCACCTGATCATTGCCACGCAGCGGCCGTCCGTGGATGTTATCACGGGACTGATCAAGGCGAATATGCCAAGCCGTGTGGCGTTCGCCGTATCCAGCGGCGTGGATTCGAGGACGATCCTGGATATGGTGGGAGCGGAGAAGCTGCTGGGAAAGGGCGATATGCTCTTTTATCCGCAGGGCTATCCGAAACCGGCGCGTATGCAGGGGGCCTTTGTCTCGGATAAAGAAGTGTCGGATGTGGTAGACTTTTTGAAGAATCAGGCTATCGGCAATGTCTACAGTGACGATATCGAAGAGAAGATCAAGAGCATCGGTGTCGGGACCGGGGCGGCCGGCGGCGGAGGGAACGCCGAGGGCGGTTCCGAGTACGACCAGTATTTTGCGGAGGCGGGCCGTTTTATCATTGATAAGGACAAGGCTTCCATCGGTATGCTGCAGAGAGTCTTTAAGATCGGTTTCAACCGGGCGGCGCGGATCATGGATCAGCTGTGCGAAGCGGGTGTCGTGGGAGAGGAAGAAGGAACCAAGCCCCGTAAAGTGCTGATGAGCGCCGAAGAATTTGAGCAGTTTGTAGAAGAAGTGATATAGAGGAAAACGCCGGAAGTTCAAGGGTTTTCTGTCTTGATGGACAGGAGATGGCGCAGATAAAAAAAGAAAGGCAGGGACGCAGGATGGGCATGAAATCGGATATTGAGATCGCACAGGAGGCAAAGCTGCAGAATATTGTGGAGGTTGCCGGGAAGATCGGGATCGGGCCGGATGATCTGGAGCTGTACGGAAAGTACAAGGCCAAGATCTCGGACGAATATATGGAGCGTATACAGAGTAATCCTGACGGAAAACTGATTCTCGTGACGGCGATCAACCCCACGCCTGCGGGTGAGGGGAAGACGACTACGAGCGTAGGACTCGGGCAGGCATTTGGCAGGCTCGGCCTTAAGGCCGTGATCGCGCTCAGAGAGCCTTCCCTCGGGCCCTGTTTCGGGATAAAGGGCGGCGCGGCCGGCGGCGGCTATGCACAGGTGGTGCCCATGGAAGATCTGAACCTGCATTTTACGGGGGATTTTCATGCGATCACATCCGCCAACAATCTGCTGGCGGCCCTTTTGGACAATCATATCCAGCAGGGGAACGAGCTGCAGATCGACACCAGGCAGATCGTTTGGAAACGCTGTATGGACATGAATGACCGTGTGCTCAGAAATATTGTGGCGGGTCTGGGAAGCAAGGCGGACGGCGTGGTACGGGAGGATCATTTTGTGATCACGGTCGCTTCGGAGATCATGGCGATTCTCTGTCTTGCGGCGGATATGAAGGATTTAAAGGAGAGACTGGGAAGGATCATCGTAGCCTGCAATCTCAAGGGTGAGCCGGTGACGGCGGCGGATCTGCAGGCTGTGGGAGCTATGGCTGCGCTGCTTAAGGACGCCATGAAGCCGAATCTGATCCAGACTCTGGAACATACGCCCGCACTTGTGCACGGAGGGCCTTTTGCCAATATCGCCCATGGCTGTAATTCGGTCCGGGCCACTAGGACGGCGCTCAAGATGGCCGACTATGTCATCACGGAGGCCGGTTTCGGCGCAGATCTGGGCGCGGAGAAGTTCTTTGATATCAAGTGCCGGATGGCGGGGCTTAAGCCGGATGCGGTCGTGCTGGTAGCCACCGTGCGTGCGCTGAAATACAACGGCGGCGTGGCCAAAGAGAACCTTTCCGGGGAGAATATGCAGGCGCTCCGTCAGGGAATCGGCAATCTGGAAAAGCACATTGAGAATCTTAGGCAATATGGTGTGCCGATCGTGGGGACCCTGAATTCTTTTGTGACGGATACGCAGGCGGAGACCGACTTTGTGAAGCGCTTCTGTGAGGAAAGAGGCTGTGAATTCGCCCTTTCGGAAGTGTGGGAGAAAGGCGGCGACGGCGGCACCGAACTGGCGTCTAAAGTGCTTAAGACGCTGGAGGAAAAAGAGAGCCGTTTTGAAGTACTGTATGAAGATACCCTGTCTCTGCAGGAGAAGATAGAGACGATAGCGTCCAGAATCTATGGCGCCGACGGCGTGACTTATACGGCTGCGGCAGTGAAGCAGCTGCAGAATCTGGAGAAGCTGGGCTTCGGGAATCTGCCGGTCTGCATGGCCAAGACCCAGTATTCCCTGTCGGACGATCCGGCGCTTCTGGGCCGGCCGGCGGGCTTTCGCGTCAATGTGCGGGAGGCGTATGTATCGGCAGGCGCAGGATTTGTGGTAGTACTGACGGGTGCCGTGATGACGATGCCGGGACTGCCGAAGAGGCCGGCAGCCTGTCAGATCGACGTAGATGAAAATGGTAAGATAACAGGTCTGTTTTAACGAAAATGGAGGGAACTATGCCGCAGATCATAGATGGAAAGGCAATTTCTGCCCAGATCAAAGACGAATTGAAAAAGAAAGTGGAAGTGTTGAAAGAAACGCAGGGAATCTCCGTCTGCCTGGCCGTGATCCAGGTCGGCAGCGATCCGGCATCCACGGTGTATGTGGGAAACAAGAAGAAGGCGTGCGCGTATATCGGTATTGATTCTCTCTCTTATGAACTGCCGGAGGAGACGACGCAGGAGGAGCTTCTTACGCTGATCGGAGAACTGAACGGCAACAAAGAGGTGAACGGTATCCTTGTGCAGCTGCCGCTGCCGGAACATATTGACGAAGATGCGGTTATCCGTGCGATCGACCCGAAGAAGGATGTGGACGGGTTCCATCCCCAGAGTGTGGGCGCTCTGTGCATCGGCCAGCCGGGGTTTGTATCCTGTACGCCGGCCGGTATCATCCAGCTGCTTAAGCGTTCCGGAATCGAGATCGCGGGCAGAGAGTGTGTCATCATCGGCCGGAGCAATATTGTGGGCAAACCGATGGCCCTGCTCCTTTTGCGGGAGAACGGCACCGTGACTGTTGCCCATTCCAGGACCGCGAATCTGCAGGAAGTGACAAAACGGGCTGATATTCTGGTCGTAGCCGTGGGCAGGCCGAAGATGATAACGAGAGACTACGTGAAAGAAGGCGCGGTTGTGATCGACGTCGGCATCCACAGAAACGAGTCCGGCAGGCTGTGCGGCGACGTGGATTATGAAGATGTGGCGCCGGTATGCAGTGCCATCACGCCTGTACCGGGCGGAGTGGGGCCGATGACGATCGCCATGCTGATGTATAATTGTGTGGAAGCAGGTACTGTCGGATAGAGGATAGAAAGGAACTGTTTATGAAGTGTCCACATTGCGGCAGTGAAATGGTCGAGGGACATCTGATCTGTGAGATCTGCGGGGAGGAGATCCGGATCGTACCCGATTTTGAGCCGGAAATAGAAAACAGCATAACGGAAACCTTGTCTACACTGGTGGCAGAACAGGATGGAGGAGACAGCGGGAAGGTACAGCAGGCAGACACGGTGCAGGAAGTGGAAGAGGATGAGGAAGAGACCGATCTGGAGGATATACCGCAAGACGGTCGTAAGATCTGGGTGATGGCGAGTCTTATCCTGTTTTTTGTCGTAGCGCTTGTGACGTACAGTGCGTATGCCTATCATATCCAGACGGTGGATTATCAGATCAATAAAGCCAGAGAGTATGCGGGCAGCGGCATGTATGCGGAGGCCATCGCCTGTCTGGAAGCGGCCTATGAGAAGAATCCGGAGGAAGTGGATCTGCTTTTTATGGAAGCGGATTACTACTATATACAGGAGGATAATGAGGCGGCGATCCGGGTGTTGTACAAGGTAATAGAGAACGGGAATTTTCCATATGAGAAGGTGGAGGAAGCCTACGACAAGATCATCACGATCTATGCCAATCAGGGATTGTACGGACAGATCAATGAGCTGCTGCGCAGCTGCCCGGAAGAAAGTATTGTAAATATGTTTCAGGGTTATATGGCCATGGAACCGGAATTCAGCTATGTAGAGGGCGACTACGCAGAGGTGATTCCTCTCAAGTTAAGCTCCAACACGTCCGGGACGATCTATTACACGACGGACGGCTCCAAACCCGATAAGCACAGTCAGATCTATACGGCGCCGCTTTTTCTGGAGGACGGGGAGCATGTGATCAGTGCTTTTTTTGTAAATGACTACGGTATCGAGAGTGAGATCGTCAGCAAGAAGTATGTCATCAACCTGTCTGTGCCGAACGCACCGGAGGTGGAACTGTACAGCGGAGAATATGCGGAACCGATGATGATCGTGGCCGAGGGCGTGGAGGGCTGCAAAATCTACTACACGACAGACGAATCCGAGCCGACGGCGGACAGCGTTCCCTATACAGGGCCGATCCCGATGCCCCTTGGCAGGACCTTGTTTAAGTTTGTCAATATCAGCGAGGAGGGTGTGTCCAGTGAGGTGACCATGCGGACCTATACGCTGAAACTGCGGGATGCCATCCCTACCGATCAGGCGGTGGGCAGACTGGTGGAGCGCCTTGTGGAGACCGGCTATCTGGAGGATACGGCGGGGAACAGCAAACGGCTGAGCGGTACGTTAAGCTACCAGTTCAGCTCCGTACTCGGAATCGACGGCAGCGGCTATTATACGATCAACGAATACTATGATGACGGCACCGGGATGTTAAACAGGACCGACAAGGTATTTCTGGTGCAGATCCATACAGGAGAGGCGGCGCAGCTGGGATACGACGAGAAGGGGAACTTCACAGCGGTGGCGCTTGGATGAAATAACAGTTGCAAAATGTACAGAGTTACATTATTATTAGTAAGATGTCAAAAAGACGCGTATTATGATAGAGCAGGGAGTAAGATCGAGTTAGGAGGATAAGCGGCGATGTACAGGATAGTAAAAGCAGAAGAACTGACGACGAACATCTATCTGATGGATGTCGAGGCACCCCGGGCTGCCAGAGCATGCCAGCCGGGACAGTTTGTCATTGTCAGGACCGATGAGGACGGAGAGCGTATTCCGTTGACGATATGTGATTACAACAGGGAAGCCGGAACGATAACGATCGTGTTTCAGGTGGTCGGTGCGGCTACCGAGATGATGAAGAATCTGAAAGCCGGCGACAGCTTCCATGATTTCGTGGGACCGCTGGGCTGTCCTTCGGAGCTGGTCCATGAAGAGATCGAGAGTCTGCGCACAAAGAAGATCCTCTTTGTGGCGGGCGGTCTGGGAACGGCGCCTGTCTATCCGCAGGTGAAGTGGCTGCATGAGCAGGGTGTGGCGGCGGATGTGATCGTGGGTGCGAAGACGAAGGAGCTGTTGATCATGGAAGAAGAGATGAAGGCGGTTGCAGGGAATCTCTATATCACCACAGACGACGGTTCTTATGGCAGAAGCGGCATGGTCACGAAGGTGATCGATGATCTGATCGGGGAGGAAGGAAAGACATACGATGTGTGTATCGCCATCGGGCCCATGATCATGATGAAATTTGTCTGCCTTACAACGAAAAAATATGATCTGCCCACGGTGGTGAGCATGAATCCGATCATGGTGGACGGCACCGGTATGTGCGGCGCCTGCAGGCTGACAGTGGACGGAGAAGTGAAGTTTGCATGTGTGGATGGGCCTGAATTCGACGGCCACAAGGTGGATTTTGACCAGGCGATGAAACGCCAGCAGATGTATAAGACGAAAGAAGGAAGAGCATTTTTGAAAGCCCGGGAGGGCAATACCCATCACGGCGGGTGCGGAAACTGTGCGGATGAGGCATAGTGTCGGGGAGAATGGGAGATCTGGTCAGGAAAGGAGCAGGATTACGACAATGGTAGCAGATGTGTTAAAGAAAGTACCTGTCCGCGAGCAGGATGCGAAAGAGCGTGCAACGAATTTCGAGGAAGTATGTCTCGGATATGATAAAGAAGAAGCGATGTGTGAGGCGACCCGCTGTATTAACTGCAAGAATGCGCAGTGTATCAAGGGATGCCCCGTGGCCATTGATATTCCGGGCTTCATCGAGAAGGTGAAGGAGGGCGATATCGAGGCGGCTTATCAGGTGATCAGCGAGTCATCGGCGCTGCCGGCGGTGTGTGGGCGTGTCTGCCCGCAGGAGAGCCAGTGCGAGGGCAAATGTATCCGCGGTATCAAGGGCGAGCCGGTCTCCATCGGCAAGCTGGAGCGTTTCGTGGCAGACTGGGCGAGAGAGAACAACATCAAGCCGGAAGGCGCCAGGGAGAAGAAGGATAAGAAGGTGGCGGTGATCGGATCCGGACCGGCAGGACTGACCTGTGCCGGAGATCTGGCGAAAGCAGGCTACGAGGTGACGATCTTCGAGGCGCTGCATGAGCCGGGCGGCGTGCTGGTATACGGTATACCGGAATTCCGTCTTCCCAAGGAAGCCGTGGTTGCCAGGGAGATCGAGAACGTGCGCGCGCTGGGCGTTAAGATTGAGACCAACGTGGTAGTGGGTAAATCCGTGACCATTGACGAACTGCTGGAAGAGGAAGGATTTGACGCGGTATTTATCGGTTCCGGTGCGGGTCTTCCCAAGTTCATGGGCATTCCCGGCGAGCAGGCCAACGGTGTCTTCTCGGCCAATGAATATCTGACGAGGAGCAATCTGATGAAGGCTTTCGACGAGGAGTCCAACACCCCGATCATGCGCGGGCAGAAGGTGGCTGTCGTGGGTGGCGGCAATGTGGCGATGGATGCCGCAAGGACGGCGCTGCGTCTCGGGGCCGAGGTACATATCGTATACCGCAGGAGCGAGGAGGAGCTGCCGGCCCGTGTAGAGGAAGTGCACCACGCGAAGGAGGAAGGCATTATTTTTGATCTTTTGACCAATCCGACGGAGATTCTTGTCGACGAGGACGGATGGGTTTCCGGGATCAGATGCGTCAGGATGGAACTCGGTGAGCCGGACGCCTCCGGCAGAAGGCGGCCTGTGGTGATCGAAGGTTCCGAATTTACGATGGAAGTGGATACGGTCATCATGTCCCTCGGTACATCTCCCAACCCGCTTATTTCGTCCACGACCAGAGGACTGGAAGTCAATAAATATAAATGCATCGTGGCGGAAGAGGAATTCGGCAAAACATCCAGGGAAGGTGTGTATGCCGGCGGCGATGCGGTCACGGGAGCCGCGACGGTGATCCTTGCCATGGGCGCCGGCAAAGCTGCGGCGAAAGGAATCGACGAGTATTTGAGCAAATAGAAGAGTTATAGAAAGAGTCTGTCGTGTGGCGGGCTCTTTTCCGTGGTTAGGAAAATCTTAATAATTTAGATAGTAGTTTGTTAAGGAATGTCTGTTATAATAAGAGTGGTATACAGGAAGGAATCTGCGAACGTCCGGCGCGGGACGGAGAAAGGTTGTGTGATATATGAATCTGATGGAGAGAAATCATCGTGAGGAGGAACCGGACTGGAGAGAAGATATCAGATCCGAGAGAATGGAAGAAGGTGAGGAGCAGGAAGACGATCTTCTGGTGGAAGATCTGGATACGGAAGATACACCTGATGAAGAGATGGAAGAAGGCGGCCTGCACGGCCTGCTGCAAAAGCCCTACATGACATCGGTGCTTCTGGGCGTGATCGTGCTGCTTCTGGTATGTATCATCGTACTGCTTGTGCTTATGCCGGGCAGAAGGAAGGCGGCGGATACAGGAAGCAGCCTGCAGCAGAACATCACGGATTATGCGCAGGAACAGAAGCTGAATGATGTGGTGAAGGACGTGTCGGGGGAAGCGGTTGTCGTCAAGGTGCCGGAACAGGATGAGGCGCAGGACGGACAGGGAGACGGGACGATACAGGAGCAGGCGCCGGCAGAAGAGCCGGAGGAGCCGCCGGTGAGTGACGATTTCGTGTCGGCGGACGGTGACAAGACGGCGGTGGTCGTTGATATTGAAGATGAAAATGACGTGGCCTATACGAAGGAATTTATCCTGAATGAGGCGCTGCCTTATTTTGCGGACAACAATCAGGATGCGATCTGGGATCTGGCCCACCTGAAACGGTATGTGAAGCTGTCTGCACAGCTGGAAGGCACCGGGCAGTATTATTATATGGGCGATGTGAATGCAAATGGCAGACCCGAGGGCAAGGGGCTTGCGATCTATGAGAAGAACAGCTATTATTACGGCGGCTGGTCCGACGGGAGCAGGAGCGGTGAGGGCATGTGGTTTAAGTTCTATATCGGACAGCGCGATCAGGAAAATGCCATGGGCAAGTATATGGCCCACAGCTATTCCGGCAGCTGGGCGAATGATCTGCCAAACGGGCAGGGGGCCGAGCATTATGATGTGGACACCTCCAAGCTGAAAATGCGCGAGAGGATCCTGCAGAATGTAGTCGGCAATTTCACCGACGGTCTGTATGACGGGGAGCTGTACGCCAATACGGTGGATTACACGGGCAATGTGGAGGAATGGAGCGGTGTCACGACACGGGGCGTGTTCACGTTGTGGAGAGATATGAGTGCCATCGGCGAGTGTTCGGTATGGCGCAAAAACGACGATCCGAACCTCTGTATGGACATCGATAAGTCGGAGAATAAGAATCAGGGAATCCGGGAACTGCTGAAACTGGACATAAAGTAGAAGTTAATATTGCAATTCGTGCAAAATGATTATAAAATAAACTTGTGTGGTGGGAATTTTAGGCATAATGGTCAGGCATTTGAGGAAAGCACTTAAGACAAAGCCGAATTGCAATAAGGAGAGTGAAAGATATGCCCTGGTGTCCGGTTTGTAAGAATGAGTACAGAGAAGGAATTGAACGCTGCGCGGAGTGCAAAGTCACCCTGGTGGACAGTCTGGAGGAAGAGACTGCGAGCGGGGAACAGGAGAGGAAGGCTGAGCGGGAGAAGCTGGCACGCCTGCAGGCCATGATTGCCGCGCAGGAGCAGGGACAACAGGAAGACGATGAGGAGGAGGCTGCACAGAGCAACTCCTGGCATCCTTATCAGAACAGTGCGGCGAAGGCGGAGGATAACAGGTCTTCCGGCTACATGCTGCTTTTTGTCGG
>ERZ808041.1140-NODE-1140-length-11696-cov-6.693175_pt1 | contig 11696 bp, 8 predicted proteins | sample MGYA00380192_ERZ808041 | MGnify/ENA primary metagenome ERZ808041 (study PRJEB31490, sample SAMN06133412) | mouse gut metagenome | isolation source: Z1_1 | host: mice | place: China: Chengdu | collected 2015-05 ... | reverse complement strand
ATTCCTGCGAAATCCCGTCTCGTTGCGGCGAAAAATCTCTCGCAAATCGCTCTTGCCGATTTATTCAGAGGTTCCTAAAATTTTCAGGAGGAATGTAACATGTCTAAAGTAGTCACCTTCGGCGAGCTCATGATCCGTCTCCAGCCTTACAATTACGAGCGCTTTGTCCAGGCCGACCACCTGGAGTTCTCCTTCGGCGGCGGCGAGGCCAACGTGGCCGTCTCTCTGGCCAACTACGGCCTGGACGCCTCCTTTGTCACCAAGCTCCCCGCCCACGCCATCGGTCAGGCGGCGGTGAACTCCCTGCGCCGCTACGGCGTGGACACCTCCAAGATCGTCCGGGGCGGCGACCGCGTGGGCATCTACTTCAACGAGAAGGGCGCCTCCCAGCGGGGGTCTGTGTGCATCTACGACCGGGCCCACTCCGCCATCCAGGAGGCCAGCACCTCCGACTTCGACTGGAATGCCGTCTTCGAGGGCGTGGACTGGTTCCACTTCACCGGTATCACCCCGGCCCTGGGCCCCAACGTGGTGGACATCTGCCGGGAGGCCTGCAAGGCCGCCAAGGCCCACAACGTGAAGATCTCCTGCGACCTGAACTATCGGGGCAAGCTGTGGACCCGGGACCAGGCCCGCGAGGCCATGACCGACCTGTGCCAGTACGTGGACGTGTGCATCTCCAACGAGGAGGACGCCAAGGATGTGTTCGGCATCGAGGCGGAGAACACCGACATCTACGGCGGCGAGATTAACCACGAGGGCTACAAGTCCGTGGCCAAGCAGCTGGCCGACAAGTTCGGCTTCGAGAAGGTGGCCATCACCCTGCGGGAGTCCCACTCCGCCTTTGACAACGGCTGGTCCGCCATGCTCTACGACGTGAAGAGCGGCGAGTTCTGCTTCTCCAAGAAGTATGACCTGCACATCATCGACCGCGTGGGCGGCGGCGACTCCTTCGGCGGCGGGCTGATCTACTCCTTGCTCACCGGCAAGGACACCCAGAGCGCGGTGGAGTTTGCCGTGGCGGCCTCCGCCCTGAAGCACTCCATCGAGGGCGACTACAACATGGTCACCGTGGCCGAGGTGGAGAAGCTGGCCGGCGGCGACGGGTCCGGACGGATTCAGCGGTAAGAAGCGCGAGCGTAGGCGCACAGGCCCGGATGGGCCGGAGCGAGGGCGCTGTGTGCCAGTGGCACACGCCCAGCGCCGACCGAGCCGAAGGCGAGAACGAGCGCAGGGGCCAACGGGCCCGGAGACCAGGCCGAGTCGGAGGGGAGCCGGGCCGTAGTGCGCCCAACGTGAGCGTGACAACAAGGACAAGGGCATACTTTTCTTTTGAAAAAGAAAAGTATCAAAAGAAAACTTTTGATGGCAAAGCTGCGCTTTGCCTGGGGATAAAAAGGGGCCTGCCGTTTCGGCCCCTTCCCCTGCTTTGTATGGTGTTTATTCAAATTTTTGCGCCAAAGGAGTGCGGACGAACATGAAAGAGTTTATGGACAAGGACTTCCTGCTGGGCACCGAAACCGCCAAGCACCTGTTCCACGACTACGCCGAGCACATGCCCCTGGTGGACTACCACTGCCACATCCCCCCCCAGGAGATCTATGAGGACCGCCGGTTCGACAACCTGGTCCAGCTGTGGCTGGGGGGCAGAAACCCCGACGGCACTTACTTCGGCGACCACTATAAGTGGCGCCTCATGCGCTCCAACGGGATCCCCGAAGACTATGTCTCCGGCGGCAAGCCCGACTTCGAGCGGTTCGTGAAGTTCGCCGAGGCTCTGGAGATGGCCATCGGCAACCCCATGTACCACTGGTGCAATCTGGAGCTGCGCCAGTTCTTCGGCTACGATAAGCCCCTGACCCCGGAGACCGCCCAGGAGTGCTGGGACTTCTGCAACGAGAAGCTGCGCCATGATCCCGACCTCACCGTCCGGGGCATCATCAAGAAGGCCAACGTGGCCATGATCGGCACCACCGACGACCCCATCGATTCCCTGGAGTGGCACGAGAAGATCGCCGCCGACCCCTCCATCGACGTGAAGGTATGCCCCTCCTTCCGCCCGGACAAGGCCGTCAACATCCACAAGGCGGGCTTTGTGGAGTATATGGGCAAGTTGGCCGCCAGCGTGGGCAAGAGCAGCCTGGACAGCGTGGAGGACGTGTGCGCCGCCCTGACCCAGCGGCTGGAGTTCTTCGCCAAGCTGGGCTGCCGGGCCAGCGACCACGGCCTGGACTACGTGCCCTTCCGCCCCTGCTCCCCCAAGAAGGCCGACGAGGCGTTCCGAAAGGCCATGGCGGGCGAGGAGGTCAGCACCAAGGAGGCCGAGCGCTACCAGACCGCTATCCTGCTCCATCTGGGCCGGGAGTACCGCCGCCTGGGCATCGTCATGCAGATCCACTACTCCTGCCTGCGCAACACCAACGAGCGGATGTTCGCCAAGATGGGTCCGGACACCGGCTTTGACGCCATCGCCCAGAACACCTGCGGCGGCAATATCGCCCAGCTGCTGTCCGCCCTGGACGCCAAGGACCAGTGCCCCAAGACCATCCTGTACTCCCTGAACCCCGCCGACAACGAGCAGCTGGGCACCCTGCTGGGCTGCTTCCAGAGCGATGAAATCCCCGGCAAAATCCAGCACGGCTCCGCCTGGTGGTTCAACGACACCAAGTCCGGCATGGAGGACCAGATGCGCTCCCTGGCCAACCTGGGCCTGCTGGGCAACTTCGTGGGCATGCTCACCGATTCCCGCTCCTTCCTGAGCTATGCCCGGCACGACTACTTCCGCCGCATCCTGTGCAACCTGATCGGCGATTGGGTGGAGAACGGCGAGTACCCCAACCACGACGCCTCCCTGAAAAAGATCGTGGAGGGCGTGTGCTACAACAACGCCGCCCGCTATTTCGGGCTGTAAGCCAAGACAGCGGTTTTATAGCGGGACAGAAAAGCGCCGGCCTCCAATGGAGGCCGGCGCTTCTTCCAACAAAAATCAATCCTGCTTCAGCCGCTGGACGTACTCCCTGGGGGAGCACCCCTCGATCTTCTTAAACACCTTGCTGAAATAGAAGGCGTTCTCAAAGCCCAGCCGCTCGGCGATCTCGTAGAACTTCACGTTTTCCTCCCGCATCATCTCTTTTGCCGCCCGGATCTTCTCCCCGTTGACGTACTCCACAAAGGTCTGGTCGGAGTGGCGGGCGAAGAGCTGGGACAGATAGCTGGGGGAAAAGCCGAACACCGCCGCCACGTTGTTCAGGGTCAGCCGCTGGCCCAGGTTGGCCTGTATGTAGGACTTGATCTGGCGGATCAGCTGGTCCTTGTATCCCTGGCGCTGGGAGCGCAGGGCCTGGACCAGCCCGGTGCGCAGCCGGGCGATCCAGTCGGTGATCTCCGGGATGGTCCGCTGGCGGTAGACGCAGCGGTAGCCCTCCGGCTCGTTTTCAAAGATCTGGGAGACGATCTCCTCCCCGTTGGCGAACTGGCTCAGGCAGAGAAACAGCAGGTTGCAGGCCGCGTCCATGGCCTGGAGCCGCCGGGCGGGATGGGCGCGGATGCTGTCCGTGATCTGGTCCATGATCTGCTCCAGCGCCCCGGCGTCTTGGCCCTCGAAGGCCCGGGTGAGGGGCTCCCGGTACAGGGCCATGTCGAACACGCTGTCGGCGTCGGCGCTGCCCTCCCCCTGGTAGAAGGCCACCGCGTCCTCCCCCGTCCCCTGCTCCGACAGGGACAGGCGGGCGGTGTAGTAGGACCAGCCCAGCTCCATAGGCCGGGCCACCTTGGCCCCCACCCGGCACAGCAGGCGGACGCTGAAATAGTTGTAGGCCACCTCCACCACCTTGTCCAGCACGCCGCCCACCGCCTTCTGATAGATGGGGGCCTCCTGCTCGGACAGGCAGAAGGTGATGTTGAAGTGCCGGGGGTCCAGGGGGGTGATGTAGCAGGCCATGAACCGGGTGGCGGTCTCCCAGGCCATGCGGGTGGTGGAGGAGTACAGGTTCATCAGCCGCTCCTGGCTCATGGACTGGGCGGTGAGGTCGGGCAGCTCGCAGTAGCACACGGCGTAGGCGTCGAAGGAGAAATCCACCCCCAGTTCCTGCTGCTGGGCTCGGAGCTGCTCCTCGCTCTCAAACAGGTTGTTGAACAGCCGGATGAAGAAGCGGTCGTAAAAGGGCTGCATCCCAAACCGCTCGGTGGGCGGCCGGCGGTGGGGCGGCTCGGCGTCGCGCCGGGCCGCAAGCCGTTCCTGTGCCTTGCGCAGAGCGCCCAGCAGCGCCTGCTGGGTCAGCTCCAGCTTGATGAGGTAGTCCACCGCCTGGCGGCTGATGGCCTCCTTCACAAAGGAGAACTCCTCAAAGCTGGTGAGCAGGATGAACAGCGGCGGGTCCGGGAAGGTGTCCTGGGCGGTCTCCATCAGCTTCAGCCCGTCCATCACCGGCATCTTGATGTCGGCGATGACCAGGTCGGGACGCAGGGACCGAATGAGCTCCAGGGCCTGGGCCCCGTTGCGGGCGGTGCCCACCACCTGGGCCCCGTAGTCCTCCCATTTCAGCATGGACTGTATGCCCACCAGCACCAGGGGCTCGTCGTCCACCAACAGTACGCCGGTCATGATATCTCCTCCTTCTCCTCCGGGGCCTCCGTCCGATAGGGCAGGCGGACGGTGACGCGGGTAAACCGCCCCGGCTCGCTCTGGATGGACAGCCCCCAGTCCGGGCCGAACTCATATTGTATGCGGCGATGGACGTTGTTCAGCCCGATTTTTTGAAACAGGCCCACCGGCCCTGTCTCCTCCCCGCTGAGCAGGGCGGCAGCCTTTTCCGGCTCCATGCCCACCCCGTCGTCGGTCATGGTCAGCTCCATCGCGTCCCCCTCCCGCCGGACGGTGAGGGCCACCGCCCCCGCGCCCCCCTTGGGCTCGATGCCGTGGAAGATGGCGTTCTCCAGCAGGGGCTGGAGGGTAAACCGGGGGATGAGGGCGCCGCCCAGCCCCGGCTGAACGTCCGACCGCATGGTGATGGCCCCGCCGTAGCGGTACTTCTGGATCACAAAATAGTCCTGGAGCAGCTCCAGCTCCGCGGACAGGGGGATGAGGCTCTTCTGGCCTTTGGAGGCGTTTTTCAGCAGGTGGGCCAGGCTGGTGATCATCTCGGCGATGCCGTCGGCGTTCTGGATGGTGGCCATCCATTTGATGGAGTTCAGGGAGTTGTAGAGGAAGTGGGGGTTGATCTGGCTCTGGAGCATCTGGTATTCCAGGTCTTGCCGGGCCTTTTCGTCGGCCAGCCGGCGCTCCATCAGCTCCTCCACCGAATGGGACAGGTGGTTCACCCCCCGGCCCACGTCCCCCAGCTCGTTGTCCCACTCGATGGAGGGGTCGGGGGAGAAGTCCCCCAGGGAGATGGCCTCCATCCGGGACTGGAGGCGGAGGATGGGCCGGTTGATGGAGCGGCTGAGCACCCACAGCATGACCGCCCCGATGAGGACGGAGCACAGTATGAGCAGCAGCAGCTGGCTGCCGTACAGGTTTTGCAGGCTGGCGTTCACCGCCTGGTGGGATATGGTCTGGGTGAGCCACAGCCCCGACGCGCCCACGGGACAGCTCACCGACAAGAATCGGGTCCCGTCCGCCCCGGCGCACTGGTTCACCCGGGTCCTGGCGTTGAAGGTGGCGTCTCGGGTGGGGGCGCTGGAGACGGGGGCCTCAATGGGGGACAGGGTGCTGTCCAGGACAAAGGACTCCCCGCCCACCGTCAGCCACAGGGCGCTCCCCTCCGGGAGCTGGTAGCTGGTGATGGAGTCGGTGACAATGGCCGTGGACACCATGAGGAACACCGTGCCCACAGCCGGACGGCCCCGGCCCAGTCCCTGGTGGATGGGCCCGCAGGTGTAGAGAATATGGCTGCCCCCCACGTCCGTGAAGGGGTCCACCATGACGCCCGCCCACTGCCTAGCCCCCAGATCGGACTCCAGGCGCTCCAGGCGGTTGATGGTGTATGGGTTGAGGGGGATGCCCGCGGTAGTGCCCGAGCCGCACTGGAGTATGCGTTGGTATTCCCCGCTCACCGCCACCGCCCGCAGAAGATAGGGGTAGGCCCGGTTGGTGCGCACCTGCTCGTTCAGGGCGGCAAAGGCCCGCACCCCCACGTCCACCCGGCGGTCGCTGCCGGAGATGTAGTCCCCTATGCCGCTGTCGGTGTCGCACCAGTCCCGGAGGGAGCCCAGGGCGTCCAGGTCCCGGTTCAGCAGCCCCGCCACCAGGTTCAGGTTGAACTCGGCGGACTGGACCAGGTTCTGCCGGGCGCTGTCCTGGAAGTGGCGCAGGGACAGGGTGACGGAGGCCAGGGCGCTGGCCAGGGTGAACAGCACCGCCGCCGCCACCACGCGGAATTTGATGGACCCCAGCCGTCTCCTCACATACCACACCTCCCGGCCCAAAATAGTTGATTATGGGGCTTTTCCCTCCCATAATACGTGTATTTTGCATAAATGTCAATCGAAACCCCCGGCAGATTTTCCGGGAGATCTACAAAAAGTATAGGAAGAGCTGGAAATAGTATATGTTTTCCTCACAGCCGAAAAATTCCATGGAAAAAAGCGCGGTCAGTCTTCAAATTTTACATACCATTTCCCCGGCCCGCCGCATAAAATACTGCCATCGACCCCGTTTGAACGGGAAATCAGGATAGAATGGAGGAACTTCAATGAAAAACATGCTGAAGAAGGCCATGGCCCTTATGCTGGCCCTGCTGATGACGGCCGGTCTGGCCGCCTGCGGCAGCGGCGACAGCGGCGAGGCGTCCAAAGCCCCCGACAACACCCAGTCCGCCGAGAGCAAGGCGCCCGAGGGCGGCAGCGAGCCCGCCGGCGGCGAGGAAGTCACCCTGAAGTGGGCGGTGTGGGACATCAACCTGACCACCTACTACCAGCCCCTCATCGACGCCTACGTGGCCGACCATCCCAACGTGAAGATCGAGATGGTGGACCTGGGCTCCAGCGACTACCAGAACGCCCTCATCACCCAGCTCACCGGCAACGCCGACCTGGACGTGGTGTGTGTGAAGGACATCCCCGGCTACGCCAACCTGGTGAAGGGCGGCTACCTGGCCGACATGAGCGGCGAGGGTGTGGACGCCTCCCTGTACGGCGGCACCATCGAGCAGATCACCGTGGACGGCAAGTTCTACGCCCTGCCCTTCCGCTCCGACCACTGGGTGGTGTACTACAACAAGGACCTGTTTGACGCCGCCGGCGTGGAGTACCCCACCAACGACATGACCGTGGCCCAGTACGACGAGCTGGCCCGCAAGATGACCTCCGGCAGCGGCTCCGAGAAGGTGTACGGCTCCCACTTCCACACCTGGCGCTCCGCTCCCTCCCTGTTTGCCGTGCTGGACGGCAAGAACACCGTGGTGGACGGCAGCTACGACTTCATGAAGTCCACCTATGAGTGGGTGCTGGCCGAGCAGAACGACGGTATCTGCCAGGATTACGGCACCCTGAAGGCCACCTCCACCCACTACTCCGGCGTGTTCTTCAACAACCAGTGCGCCATGATGAACATGGGCAGCTGGTTCATCCCCACCCAGATCGAGAAGGTGAAGTCCGGCGAGTCCCTGGCCACCAACTGGGGCATCGTGAAGTATCCCCATCCCGAGGGCGTGGCCGCCGGCACCACTCTGGGCACCATCACCTCTGTGGCCGTGAACGAGGCCTCCTCCAAGAAGGACGCCGCCATGGACTTCGTGAAGTTCGTGGGCGGCGAGAAGGGCGCCGAGATCATCGCCAAGACCGGCACCTTCCCCGCTATCAAGAGCGACGCCGTGCTGGATGAGCTGGCCAAGATGGACGGCTTCCCCACCGACGAGAACAGCAAAGAGGCCCTGAGCACCACCCAGGTCTACCTGGAGATGCCCATGCATGACAAGGCCGCCGACATCGAGGGTGTGCTCAACGAGGCCCATGACGGCATCATGACCGGCGCCATGACCATCGACGAGGGCATCCAGAAGATGAACGACGAGGTCAGCGCTCTGCTGGGCTGAGCAAATACCAGATCCCACAGGACGAATCGTAGCTGGCGGGGCGGGTTCCGCCCCGCCGGCGTGCGTTTTCCGAGAGATTCAGAGAGGAGGATTCGATGCAGACGACCGAAAAACCGGCGGCCTCCGAGGCCGTCGTCCAATCCCGGAAAAGACGGGAGCGCACCAAAAACCTGGTGGCCTACAGCTTTATCGCCCCCAACTTCATCGGCTTCGCCGTGTTCACCCTGGTGCCCATGGTAATGGCCATCGCCCTGGCTTTCCTGTCCTGGGACGGCTCCTGGAAGAACCCCATCGAGTTCGTGGGGCTGAAGAACTTCATCGACCTGTTCCAGGATGCCAAGTTCACCCAGGCCCTGTTCAACACCATCGCCTACGCCGTCATCACCGTGCCCCTGACCATGGCGGCCTCCCTGGGGCTGGCCATCCTGCTCAACCAGAAGATTCACGCCCGGAACTTCTTCCGCACCATGATGTTCTTCCCCTACGTGGCCTCCATGGTGGCGGTCACGGCCGTGTGGAACATGCTGTTCAACCCCTCCATGGGCCCGGTCAACATGATCCTGTCCGGCCTGGGGGTGGAGAACCTGCCCCGGTGGTCGGCGGACCCCAACTGGTTTATCTGCATGGGCACCGTGATCCTGTTCTCCATCTGGAAGTTTATGGGCTATTACATGATCATCTATCTGGCGGGCCTCCAGGGGGTCAACCCGGACCTCTATGAGGCGGCGGCCCTGGACGGGGCCAACCCCTGGCAGCGGTTCTGGTACGTCACCATGCCCCAGCTGCGGCCCACCACCTTCTTTGTCACCGTGATGCTCACCATCCAGTGCTTCAAAGTGTACGACATCTTCCTGATGATCACCAACTTCGGCCCCGGCGGCAAGACCCGGGTGCTGGTGGGCAACATCTACGAGGCGGCCTTCACCTCCCGGAACTTCGGCTACGCCAGCGCCATGGCCATGATCCTGTTCATCCTGGTGCTCATCGTCACGCTGATCCAGTTCCGGGGCGAGAAGTCCATGAACGAATGAGGGGAGGAGGGAGCGTATGAAAGAGAAGTCCGGCACCACCGGCGGGAAGATCGCCGTGTATGTCATCCTGATCCTGCTTTCCATCCTCACCATCATCCCCTTTGCCTGGATGCTGTCCGCGTCGCTGAAGCTGAACAAGGACGTGTTCGCCTGGCCCATGCAGTGGATTCCCAGCAATCCCCAGTGGCAGAACTACGTGAACATCTGGACCAAGATCCCCCTGATGAAGTTTATCAGCAACACCGCCATCCTGACGGTGGTTGTCACCCTGCTCCAGCTGCTCACCTCCAGCTTTGCGGCCTACGCCTTCGCCAAGCTCCGCTTCAAGGGCCGCAACCTGCTGTTTTTGGGCTACATCGCCACCATCGCCATGCCCTGGCAGGTGTACATGGTGCCCCAGTTCCTGATGATGAGCGGCATGGGCCTCAACGACAAGCTCCTCGCCATGGTCTGCCTCCAGGCGTTCTCCGCCTTCGGCGTGTTCCTGATGAAGCAGTTCTATGACGGCATCCCCGACGAGCTGTGCGAGGCGGCCCGCATCGACGGCCTCAGCGAGTACGGCATCTGGTGGCGGATCATGCTGCCCCTGTCCAAGCCCAGCCTGGCCACGCTGACCATCTTCACCTTCGTCAATACCTGGAACGACTTCCTGGGCCCCCTGCTCTATTTGCACACCGAGTCCAAGAAGACCCTGCAATTGGGACTGCGCATGTTCATCGGCCAGTATTCCGCCGAGTACGGCCTGATCATGGCCGCGTCGGTGGTGGCGCTGATCCCGGTGCTCATCGTGTTCCTGGCGCTGCAAAAATACTTCGTCCAGGGTATTGCCAGCAGCGGCCTGAAGGGGTAAAATCAATCCGTACACTGCCTGTTGCCAAGGGGCGGGTATCTCCCCCGTCCCTTGGCAATTGCTATACCATGAGAAAGAGGTGTCTTTTCCATGAGCAGACCCCTTCCCATCACAGACCGGCAGGTCCAGGCCGCCCTGGACAAGGCCGTGGAACAGGTTCGGCTCAACCTGCCCAAGTACACCAAAAGGTGCCAGAATCACTCCAGCGTGAACAACATCTATCCCGCCTGCAGGAACGACCAGTGGACCTGCGGTTTTTGGCCGGGGGAGATCTGGCTGGCCTATGAGCGCACCCATGACCAGGCGTTCCGGGAGGCGGGGCTGACCCTGGCGGACAGCTTTGACCGCCGCATCCGCCGGAAGGTGAAGGTGGCCCACCACGACATGGGCTTTCTCTACACCCCCGCCTGCGTGGCGGCCTACAAGCTCACCGGAGACCAGAAGGCCCGGGAGGCGGCCATCCTGGCGGCGGACCAGCTCATCAGCCGCTTCCAGCCCAAGGGGGAGTTCATCCAGGCCTGGGGCCGGATGGGATCTCCCATCAACTACCGCTTCATCATCGACTGCCTGCTGAACCTGCCACTGCTGTACTGGGCCTCCAGGGAGACGGGGGACAAGAAGTACGCCGACATCGCGAAAAAACACACCGCCACCTGCATGGCCAACTCCTTCCGGCCCGACGGCTCCACCTTCCACACCTTCTACATGAACAAGGACGGCACCCCCAGCCACGGCCGCACCTGCCAGGGCTACCGGGACGACAGCTTCTGGGCCCGGGGCCAGGCCTGGGGGGTGTACGGCTCCATCCTGAGCTGGCGGGACACCGGCGACCCCAAGGCGCTGGACACCTTCAAACGGGCGCTGGACTTCTACCTCACCCGCCTGCCCGAGGACCTGGTCCCCTGCTGGGACATGCTCTTCCAGCCTGACAGCGGCGAGCCCCGGGACTCCTCCTCCGCCGCCATCGTGGCCTGCGGCCTGCTGGAGGCGGTCCGGGTCCTCCCCGCCGGGGAGACCGCCCAGTACGAGAAGCTGGCCCGGGAGATGGTGGGCAGCCTGGCGGCCGGCTACGCCGTGGAGACCCCCACGGAGGGGACCGGCCTGATCCTCCACGGCACCTACAGCAAAAAGAGCCCTTACAACACCTGCTTCCCCGAGGGGGTGGACGAGTGCACCTCCTGGGGCGACTTCTACTACATGGAGGCCCTCACCCGGCTGGCCGGGGACTGGGACCCCTACTGGTGACCGAAAAAGAGATAAGGAGGGGTTTTTATGGACCCGAAGCTGTTTTTTGACCAGAACCGCAGCACCTTTTTCGACAACAGGGAGGCGGTGGCGGAATATGTCCGTGCCAACTGCCGGGAGGAGCTGGAAACGGTGCTGGGCACGGCGGACCTGGCGGCGGAGAACAAATTCGTCTTCCAGCTGCGCTGGGACATGGAGCAGACCCACGTGCCCGAGGTGTTCGACGGCCCCATCGACTGGCTGCGCCAGCCGGGGGACGACCCGGAATTTGTCTACGCCTTCAATCGGATGCGGTTCTGGCCCTGCCTGGGCCAGGCCTACGCCGTGACGGGGGATGAGAAGTACGCCAAAGCCTTCGCGGAGCAGCTGGTCCACTGGGTGGACACGGTGCGCCGGGACGACCCGGCCTGCGCGCCGGCCTGGCGGTCCATCGAGGCGGGCATCCGCATGGAGAACTGGTGCAAGGCCATGCGGTACTTCGAGGGCAGCCCCTATATTACGGAGGCGGTGATGGACAAATTCATCTGGTCCCTCACC
>ERZ808041.1139-NODE-1139-length-11700-cov-10.877484_pt1 | contig 11700 bp, 13 predicted proteins | sample MGYA00380192_ERZ808041 | MGnify/ENA primary metagenome ERZ808041 (study PRJEB31490, sample SAMN06133412) | mouse gut metagenome | isolation source: Z1_1 | host: mice | place: China: Chengdu | collected 2015-05 ... | reverse complement strand
AAAAATCCATCGCCAAAGGCGATTTTGCATGGATTTTTGTCCGTAACAGTGAAGGTATCTGAACTGTTACGAACTGTAACGAAACCCAACAGAAATTTCACAAAAATACTTGTCACTTTTCATAGGATGTGCTAAAATAAACTCTAATTTAAGTCTTTTTGGTGGCATTGCAAATTATTTTTTATTTCGCAGATTTTAAGAATCTGCGATTGGTTTTGGTTTGCTATCTGTAGTATTAGTATCGTATATTGTAACAAGGAAAACTACTAGGATATTGGATTTTAATATAGAAATGTGTTTTGTTTTCTTTTCTATCATTCACACCGAGCATTTTTTAATATGTTTGGTGCTTTTGTAATTTTTAACGCGCGGTGAATAGAAATCCCTACTCACCGCGCGTCCTTTGTACTATCTTTAAGTCATTTAAAAATAATTTTTTTCAACGTCTCTTTAACAGCAAATCTTATGAAAACTCTTTTTTCCTTTTTTGATAATAAATTCTTCTGCAAAAGCTTCCTTTTGATACATTATCTTTGTGTCCGTAACCTTATTTCCGTTCACAGAGACACCGCCTTGTTCAATTGGCTGCCCTCCCATTTCTCCATCGCTTGGATTTCTTCCATATGCATCCCTTTCTTCCGGCTTCAGAACCCCGTCTTTGGAACATTTTTCTGCATGGATCATTTCTTGTATCAATCCATGCATTTCTTTGTTCCATATCCTGTCGGGTTCATTTTCCATGCTTCCTTTTAAATAGCGCAGAATGTATACTATACATTCCTGGGACTGTACAAAAATGAAAATTTATAGAGAATTTATTTGAATTAGAAAAAAATATAAACAGGCTATTGGAAAAAGCAGATGGATATCCACATTTTTTACAAAAACAGCCTGTTTTATATTGATAAAAAATTTTTTAATTCAGCATTATAAACAATCAAGAACTAATTGATTCCCCTACCCGTGAAAAGTAACTTCTTTTTTAGCGCATTCCTAACCCATGAAAAGTAACTTCTTTTCCATCTTAGAAAATGAACATCTTACGGCATCCGCAATTCCAAAATCGGTTCAGGTCACACGGTATCTTACTCAGTACATGCTCGAAACTCTATGTAATCAATCTGCATTCCTGGCTTGAGGAACAACATTTTCATTTGATAGCAGCCTACATCCAATCTCACACGCAAAAGTTTCTGCTGTATCCATCTGCCATTTGTACCATTCGTCTGGAACGTGGCAAGTTCCTCCCCATTGAGAACAGCCTTGCAGACACACTGTGCCTGGTTCGTCTCTTTTGACATTATCCGCACAATCACATCATAACATCCCGCTGTCTCAACCACAAAATAACACTCTGTGTCTACAGTCATATTCCGTACAATTTTGCCACTGTCATTCAAAGCGTTTTCGTCCTGCACATCTGTGTCGAGCGCTTTGATATACGGAATTTTTACAATGCCATTTCCCTCTCGTCCAAACGCGGGTGTCCGCATTAGGAAGCGGCATATATTCATTGCACTTCTCTGTAACTCTCCAACCGTAAGTCTTCCTGTGTCAAGCGCCTCGATAGAATCATCATCAAAAGAATTGATTTCCGCGCCATTGTTATTCACAACCATATAGAGGTCATTCTGCGCCCGCACCATATCTGCAGTGCGCTGAATAGAGTTTTCACCGCCTTCTACAACATCATTCATACTCGCCCACCAGTCACTCATTACAATTCCGTTGTAGCCCCACTCTTTTCTCAAAATTGTCGTATTTAAATCATATGCAGACGCCGTCCAGTATCCATTCACAGGATTGTAGGAAGTCATTATTGACTGTGCGCCACCCTCTTTCACGGCAATCTCAAACGCTTTCAAATAAATTTCCCGCAGCGCTCTCTGAGAAACTACCGCGTTGACTACTTGTCTTCTCGTCTCCTGCGAGTTGCAGGCAAAATGCTTAATTGTGGCATGTACACCCTTTTTTCCAATTCCACGCACCACAGCCGCTGCCATTTTTCCTGTCAGAAGTGGATCTTCTGAAAAATACTCAAAATTCCTTCCGTTAAGCGGGTGTCTGTGAATATTGATTCCTGGTCCTAAGAGTGCGTCAACCTGATTCTGCACCAACTCCTCACCAACACAACGAAACAGTTCCTCTGTGAGTGCCTCGTCCCAAGTGCACGCTATCAATGTGCCAATTGGAACTTGCGTAGCATGCGCGCCGTTATCCATACGGATTCCAGATGGTCCGTCCGCACAGCACCCCACTGGAATTCCAAATCCAAACAATGCATCAGACACCCCACCAAACGCAGCAGCCGTTCCTGGTGTCACCTTTAGGCTACACATACCCTCGCCTCGCACAATCGTTGCTAAATCTTCTGTGGAAAGCTGCGCAATAAATTCCTCCATTGTGCAATTTCCTTCCGCCACATCTTTTAGTAAAAATCCTTTATCGCCTGTGTATGGAATGGTCTGCGGCAGTCTGGATACAATTCGCTCTTTTAGATTGATTGTCCTCACTGGAACTGACTCATATTCTAATATCGGCACATTGTTCGTTCCCGCAATCGCACGAATACGCACAAAATTCTCTACAGGAGCAAGCGCCTCCTCACACTGTTCTATCAAAAGAGTGTTTTCAAGCTTCCAGTGCATCATATTCTCAATAGGTACTTCTATTGCATCGCGCACATTACTGCCTGCATAAAAATGATATGTACCTGCCTCAAGCACATAAGCATGTCTATATCCGCTGATACCATTGTCATCAAAAGAAGCCAACCTGTACGCAGGAATTTCAATCTGTAGTTCCTCCTCTTCCTGACAACCCAAATTCCGCGTCTTGACAAATCCAACCAGCTCCCGCGCTGGTCTTCCCATACCACTCACAGGTTTCTCCACATATACCTGAACAATCTCACGCCCACTGTAAACAGTTCCTATATTTTTTACTTTGCATGTAAACGAAAATGAAGTCTTGGTATCACTTCCATTCACCTTAACTGCACTGTCCGCTATTGAAAATTCTGTGTAGGAAAGCCCATAGCCAAACGGATAAAGCACAGCATCCTTAGCAAAAGTCTCAAAGTATCTATAACCGACATAAATATCTTCCTGATATATATTTTTCTCTTCTCCACCATGATTTTTATCAGATGGATAGTCCTTAATTTTTTTCGCAATCGTATCGGTAAGTTTTCCTTGAAAAACCTCTTTTCCAGTGAGGACATCCGCTATGCCATTTCCGCCCTCCATGCCACCTTGCCATGCATACACTACCGAACTGATATTTGCACTGTTCTGTACAAAGTTCATATCGATAATGTTTCCAACATTTAGCACTACAATCACATGTGCAAAGCCTTCACATACATTGTCAAGCATTTCGTGTTCTGCCTCTGTCAAATAATAACTGCCTTCCGTGGCGGCATTATCCTTATCCTCGCCAGCCGTCCTTCCAATCACTACAACCGCCTTGTTTGAAATGGCAGCGGTCTTTGCGATAAGCTCTTTTGACACTGGCATCTCCTGCTGGCACCACGGTTCACTTGCCCAACCGCCACCGCCATTATCATATGGATGCGCTAAAATCCACTTCTCGTAGCAGTCAACCAGTTCTTCATTAAGACAGATTCCATTATCCCGAAGCCCGTCCAACAAGTTGGTCGTGTAAAGAACATTCACCGCTCCGCCTGAGCCAGTGCCACTTCTATAATATTCCTTTTGACATCTTCCAAATACTGCAACGTGGTCACTTTCCAAAAGCGGCAATGCCGCGTCTTCATTCTTTAAAAGGACCGCGCCCTGCGCAGCAACTTTTCTGCATAATTTTGCAATCTGCTCTGATGTAGCTCGATTCTGATTCCCTTCCATTTTTGTTTTCCTCCCAATTCTATCCTTTCGTTACTATTGACGGCTTTAAAACCGTTCATCGTAACGATTCGGGCGATATTCAAAATTTTGCTTCGCAAAATCGTATCTTTCACAATATACTATAAAAACGTTTTTATTTCCAACTACCATAACACAATAAAAACGTTTTTACAATCCCATTTTTTAACTTTATTTGTCTTTGTACAAAATACTCAAACTAAAAGGATAAAATTTGTGAAAAGTTTTGTTATTAAGAATCAATTAACTTCTCCTTACACATGTTGATTCCCGTGAAATAATTCTGCCCTGCAGCACATCAATACATCCCTTCTCCTCACCTGAAATCAGCGCAATTAGATGTTGAACTGCTAACGTTCCTTGTTTTTCAAAAGAAGTTCTCATTGTAGTGAGTGATGGTCTCACAAGACTTGCTATCTCGATGTCATCACACCCCACAACACTCACCTGTTCTGGCACTTCTATTCCACTGTCTATCAACGCTTTAATCGCGCCGATAGCGCTTAGATCATTCGCCGCAAATACCGCCTCCGGCAACGGTCTACCTGACTGAACAAATTGTTTCATGGATTCATAAGCAACCTCTTTTTCAAATTCTCTTTCTATCATATCTACCTCATCAAACTGGATTCCTGCCTGTATCAACGCGGCTTGAAATCCTTGCAGACGTTTCATATTGTCATAATTATCGCTCGCGCCATTGATATATGCAAATGTGTGATGTCCAATCGACAATAAATATTGTGCCACCATCTCCCCTTCATGATAAGAGTCAAAAATAACACTTGTCATTCGCTCTCCCTGTAATTCTCTATCCAAAAAGACAATAGGGGGCTGTGTTTTCTGCAAAAGAATTATTTCCTTCTCTCTGATATCTTTATTTAGAATAATTGCACCGTCCATGCGTTTTCCAAGAATATTCGCCATCATGTTATCGGCACGCTCACTGACAAAAATATTTAACTCATAGCCATACTTTTTACACTCCTGATACACAGCATCTGCAAGAATATTGTAATACGTTCCTCTAATAGATGTAAGAAATAAACCAATTACTTTTGTACTCTGGGACTTTAAATTTCTTCCATTGAGATTTGGCACATAATTCAACCGCTCTGCTACATCCAGAATATGCTGTTTTGTCTTCGGGCGCAGCACATCAACACCATTAAGCGCATTCGATACCGTTGAGATGGACACTCCTGCCTCTCGCGCCACGTCCTTGATTGTCACCTTTTGTTTCGCCATGCCTTTTCACTCCTCCATCAGTGCTTTTCTTTCTCCAAAATAATGGAAATACCTTTTTGACGTTTCTATTGCGTTAAACCAAATTCCCTCTCAACTAAAGCAAACGTGTCCTCAATACTTCTGCTCTCATCTCTAACAATGACCCGAAAACCTGAATCAAAAAAAGAATCATACACTGAACGCGAATTAACCCTTTCCAAACACTGCCTAAAATTTTCCATTGCCTGTTTCGGATTCTCTTCTTCCATAATCAACTGATATAGAAACTGTTTCTCTTTGTCTGGCCTTTCAAAAAAGCGATTCACAGAGATTTCAGGGTCGGCTAACATAATCAAAACATGATCGTTATCTGATATCTCTTTTAATGCTTCTATAGAAATATTTGTGTCTACAAACATTATTTTATCTTCAGAACTCAGTTTGTTTAGTATTCTAAGTTCCAGCGTCTCGCACTCCTTTGATACGCCCTTTATCCAAGCTTCATACTCATCTGGAGTTCGTCTAATGAAATCATGCCAATCCTGTAAATCTCTTGTGTAAGTCAAATATGGAAACTCGTCTTTATCTAACCCAGATAATACCGCATTATGATAATTTTCTTCACAAGCAATACCATTATACTTTTTGGCGAGTCGCTTTACCATTGTAGATTTCCCAGCATATGCAGTTCCGTTTATAAAAAATATATTATCAAATTTCATGTTAACTCCTTTCCGTCCGCTTTAAGAACTGTTCAGAGAATTATGCATCTGATTGACTATCTTCGATTTCTTTTAACGAACGTCCTTCTTTCGTTTTCCATGTCCTTGGACCGCTGGCACTATATCCAAGCACAAAATGTGCGGCAGCCGACGAGCTTGAAAACAGGATATTTTCCACTGTGACAAACCCATCAACTGAAGTGCTATTCATATGCTTACTTCGCAACTTGACCATACCTGCACTAAGGGATTTGACCGATGTCTTTTCATTGATTGTGCTCCCTTTCAAAACGACAAATCCCTCTGTTGTTATCATACCTGTTGCCATAGCAGAGCCGACAGAAATATACAACAGATCAGAATCAGTAGTATTTTCATCTGATGTCTTCTGGATAAAAGGCTCTAGCACCTTATAACCAAGCGTATTGATAAGAATTTTGATATTGTCAATAAATTCTTCCATAGCCGCAATCTGCGATTCTTTCAGCACAGTATTTTTATATGTATTTTTTGTAAGGACAGTATATCGATTGCACTCCCGCGCAATCTCAACAAGACGATTTTCAAGATACCTTATATGGGCTTTATTTAAATCCCGACCAATAAAGACAATAGCCGTATTCCAGTAGTATTTTTCTTTTTCAGTCTGATAGTCCCTAAGATGCTGAAGCAACCGTTCTTTTACATTTTCTGCCTCGCCTATATAGACAGAGTCAGAATCATCTGTTTCATCCCTGCAAAAAAGAAAATATACACCAGCCTGCGTAATGTCACCGCGCCCGCAGGAGGCAACTTCTATGCGTGGGATTTTTATTGCCTTGCCATTCCAGTTGGATAATTCTGCAATGGTAAGACTGTCAGCAGTACCGTTTACCAAAAATAATTCTATCGATTTACCATATGTCATAACAATATTCCCTTCTGATCACACCGTCTTTTTTCTTCTTGTCTGATTTGCTCTAAGTATTCTTTCCACATTTTTATATTCTTCTAATCTGCCTGACTAAAAATCTAACCACTGTTTCCAAGCCAATTTGTTTTTCATGACATCTTACTCCTCAATGCTTATGATATAGGGAAGGAGATGTTCTGGAGTATACTGTTCTCCCGCATCCTCAAAAGTCATCTCAGTTATGACAATATCCGAATCGCTTTCGGATTCCGTATAGAGGTTAATATAATCAATCTGCATCTCATAGAGGCTGGATAGCTTCCCGTTCGCATATTCCTTATCGAAATAAACGCCTTTATAGCGGGCATAAAAACCATTGTCTAACCGTGTGACGTCACTCTCATCCCAGTCCATCATCACGGTCTCACCAGTAACCAATTTGACTTCAATATAGTCAATCTCGAGATCTTCTATATCGGTATTGACGCTCAAATAAAGAATCATACTGTCATTTCCTTTCTGCATATCTGCGTAAAATATTCATATATACAATGTCATTTATTATCAGGAACGTATACAAGTCTAGTTCTCGACATTTTCCCTAAATGTTCCAAAAAGGCGCTTCGCGCAGTTTTATTAATCTCTCCATGCCAAAAACGTAACAGGTACGCACTTTCATCAACCTAAAACTCTTCTTATCTCTGGCAAGTACTTATTAGAAATATCTCTGTATACTTTATCTCTTGGTCCATCCAACTGCCCTTTCCTCCTTTCTGGCAGCTTTGCGAGTTCTTCTTCTATCTCTCTTGTCATTTTTTCAGTTAGTGCATCATATTCTTTCCGTTTTTCTTCACTCAATTCTTCTCTTAACATGTTCATAATCTCTCAAAGCACGCCTTCCCTTATGGCACTATAAATCATACATAATGATTCTGTATAGCCTCTTAGCATATTCTTATCATTTTCTCTCCCGCAATCTTTTACAATACATGGCAAACTCGTACATAATCCATTTCGCTTACGCTTACATCCTGAAATTTTGCCATTTCAAATCCTCCTGCTTTGTCACGGCATCCTTATAATCCGCCTGTAGCAATAATAATTTTTCGATAACCGGCAGTCATCTCCACCTACCCGCTCACGATAAAACGCAGTATAGCAAGGCAGGATCTGAATTGCGCCATCACCGCCGCAAAGCGAACAGCCGCCGTCACCGCCTTTGACATAGTTTTCATCATCAATAATTTCATTTTTATAGGAATTATACGCAATAAACAGCCCAAACATATTGGGCTGTTCCAACAATGGTTTTTCCTTTGCCATGCTGACCGATCCCACATTAAAAATTTCCTCCATAACATCGTCCAAAGTATCGCCCCAACGGAACAATGTGCGTGCGCCACCGTTGCAGAGATATTCCCACTCATCCTCCGTCGCCAACGTAAAATGTCCTTCCTTTAAGGAGCGAACAGCTTCCGCTAGGGACGACGCATCCTTTTCAATATAACGGTTGTCCACCTCCACAATCATATCACCGATATCGGCCATGCGCAGCGGTGATAAACATTCCGACAGCTTTTCTTTCCATTTTTTCATATAATCTTCCCAATCTCCATAACCGCCCTCATCTCTTTGATCCCCGCACGCTTCCAGTTCCTCCGAAAGCTCCTCGCGCAATTTCTCCGCCTTCTCCGAATCGTCGGACGCTTCCGCCTTGCGGATCTGGTTTTGGTAATCCTCCTCCATTTCCTTCATTTCCTCCTCGTAGTACTCGCGGCCCAAAGTGAATTCTTCCCTCAGACTTTCCAGTACCCCTTCGCCCAAAGGGCATTTTTCAATATCCCACCCTAATGTGACATTCCTCTGACCGGCTACAAAAACAAACTGGGAACCCTCATATTCCAAAAGCCATGTTTCCCGCTCAATCCCGTTCATACCCGTTTTGATCTTGCTTAGAAACTGAAAATTCATCCCGAGTGCTTCTATGCGCAAACGGATATTTTCTAACGATTCCGACATTCTAAATCCCTCCTTATATAAAAAACAAACATCTGAAATTTTATTTTCATATTTTATTTCATCAAGCATTGAAATCAGGTTATGCAGCTTATCCGCATTCAACAGCTTCGCTTTTTCATATGCGTTTTTATCATGCAGATTCATCCATCTTGTCTCAAGTGTCAGATTCAGAAAGGATTTCCTATACTGTTCCATGATTTTTAATCCACCCAGCAGCAAAGCTGTTTCAGTCGCACGAGGTCGTCTATGCCTGCCAGGGAAACAAAATTGGTTTCTACCACTTCCAACACCCGCAACAAGGGCATCGCTCTTAAGAAAGTCATATCCTGATATTCTGCCCCATAAAGCCGCAGCACCTCCAGCCCGACAAATAGACCGATATCCTGCTGAATCTCCCGCCCTGTCCGCTGATACCATTCCTCATAAACATCGTCGTCGCTAAATTTCTCTCTATATTTTTCGCACAGGATGGTTTTCTCGAAAGATTTCCACTTCTTCACAGTATCTTTCCAATCCTCTTCATATTCTTCCGTCTCCGATTCCTTATATTCTTCTTCACATTTCTTCCAAAAATTATATTGCGAAAGCTGCAAAAAACGCTCTCCTGTTTCCGAATCTATGTAATCGAAGGGATTTTCCTTCGCATAGTCTATGTAAAGTTGAATGAATCTGCCGGTCACAGTAGCTCCGTCGCCGCCCTTTTCCCACTCATCACCGCCATCTGTATCGCAGAAGGGTTCCGGCGGTGTTGCCGTGCTAATTTCAATTGTGTAGTCACCACCAAAGTGACAATCGCCGATACGCAAATACTTGATTCTCTCCATATCGCTTTCGTAAATGTCGTCTTTTTGCAGAAGCTTTTTTACTGCGTCCCCAATCCATTTCTGTGTAAATTCGATTTTCTTTTCCTCTTTCATTTCTTTTCCTTTCAGAATCTATGCTAAAATAATTTTTTAATACTTCAGCATCCGCGCAGCATACCGCTCTGGAATGATTGTATATTGTCCGTATTCCTTTCGCAGGGCTTCATACTCTATCGGCGCGGCCAAAAGCGCCGTCTGCAGGTCGTTCTGAACATGTATGACAATTTCCTGAAATAATGAAGTTTTGTGTACCTGTGTCATCGCCTTTTCCAAATCAGCTCCCCTGTTTGATACAACGGTTGTATCGGTAAGCTCGATACAGACATCCTCTAGCATGTCAAGCATACACAACGGCCCATAAAAGTCAAGCTCTCTACACTCCTCAAAATCTTCGTAATCCACACGTCCGCCCTCTATGGAAACCAACTGCATCAAAAGTCCAGAACTCCACTCAATTGCAAACCATTCATAAGCATCTGGGCACGAATCCGCAAAATATTCTACATAAAAGCCTTCGGGTATGTCCATTGGCTCTCCGACATTGTTTGCTAACAACCATGCATAATAATCATTTGCAAAGTCCTGAAAATCCACCGCTGTAACACGTCCGCCCAGATAGTCCCAGAGAAGTCCCTGCGCATATCGCAAGCACACAGAAAGCTGTGCTTCATCCGCGGCCAGCCCCTGCTGCACCGTATTGCAATAGCGCTCCAAAACCAACAGATTCCCCAACAGGCGCGCACGGCTGTCACTGTGTTCAAACGCCTTCTCAACAATCTTCCTAAAATCCATAAGATATTCATTTGCCTGCGGTTCCTCCAATGCCGCAAAATTCGTTTTTAACGTGTACTCTCCCATAAAACCTTTTCCCTTTCTTCCTCTTCCAGATTCTCCCACACTGCTATATCGCATATCGCGAAATACGTACAAACTTCACCTATCGCACACGCATACTGCTTATCATCTTTCTCAAATAGTACTATCCAGCTATAACCTTCTGCTCTACCGCAAAAACTGTAAACGCCGTTCCACCGCAACATTACCCATGAAGATCCTCTAAAATTTCATCTAATATCCAAGCCATTTCCTCATCCTCCAAGTCAAATACTTCTATCACTCCGGCTTTTAATCTCTCATACAACACACTTCCAGTTTCCTCATCAATCCTGTGCCACTGTTTAGACGAAGTAATTTTGTATTCTTTCAATATTTTCAATATTTCCTGTTTGATTTCATTGTAGTCTTCTTCTCTGTACATAACAACACTTCCTTTTTAATATCACGATTTTTATTTTTCCAGTATAACAAGCGGGAATTTTCTGTTACAGCAAATTCTAACCCTAAAAAATTTGTAGTCATTTTCTGGGCATATGGCATTTATTCTTTGATGAATAGACACTGCTGCAAAAACAGCTTAACATATCTGTATCTGCGGTCTCTACCGCATAGTCAAATGCGTTATTACAACATCTGCAAATGTGTCTGATCACTAAACCATACCTTCTTCACACCATAAGATTTTACAGTCCGAACAAACTTATAATTCTTACTTTCCTCCTCAAAATGGTTATTAAATTCCATTAGAACATTATCATTGAAATCAAATTCTCTGGAATTGAAAATAGTTTGTAATACCGTTATATTTTTAACTTTACAGCTTTCGATGAATTGTTCCTGTCAAAGTATAACACAAAGCCAACCAGCGTTCAACCTCATTGCAGGTTTGAGTTCTCTGTCTTTTTAACTACCTCACTTACTTGGTCTTCCTCTACAGCCAATATCTTCATCAATTCGTCTTTTTGATTTTGAACACAAGTTTCAACAGCCTTCATTATTTCATCTTCAGATATGCCAGGCGGGAACATCTCTCTTGGCACTCCGTGACCAAACATCGCAGCATATTTTTGTTCCAATTCAAATTTCTCATCATCAAAACCATCAATATCTTCATCAATTAATTTATTCATAAAATATAACATTTTATCTTCCATAATACATCCTTTCCAGCACAAGTTCTTTTTAGGCGTTTGCGAAACGCCAGAACCCGCATAAATATGGGATTCTTTTTGTCACAAAATAAAACAACTCCTCAC
>ERZ808041.1138-NODE-1138-length-11702-cov-15.521978_pt1 | contig 11702 bp, 10 predicted proteins | sample MGYA00380192_ERZ808041 | MGnify/ENA primary metagenome ERZ808041 (study PRJEB31490, sample SAMN06133412) | mouse gut metagenome | isolation source: Z1_1 | host: mice | place: China: Chengdu | collected 2015-05 ... | reverse complement strand
CAATATCTGCAATTTTCAAGGTTCCTTTGAGCCTATTTTTTAGACTTAGTTTTTTCATAGATTACTTGACACTACCTCAATTAGTACGTCCAACTGTTCGTCTGATAGGGCTATATTCTTTGCAATCAAAATTTCTTTTAAGAATTCCGTTACATACGCTTTTTTGTCCTGTCCATTCTTTTCCCAAAGAACTTGCTGTGCCTTCAATACTGCATATTTGACCCACTTTTCAGCCACAGCCAGCTTGTCAGCGCCGATTTTTGCTTTAAGCCATGGTATTAAGTACCTTGTAAGAACCAACACTGCCACCATAACCACCACTTTGATAACCTCAAAAAGAATCTCGTTCATCTGTCATTTCCTCGCTTTTCTCTAAATTTGCCGATTTCTCAGCAGACTTTTCCTCCTGTTCCCACTGATGCTCTCTCTGTCTGTCCTTATTGGTCCGAATCCAGCCACAAATACCACACTCGCCTATTGTGGCTGCTACGACCGCACAAGCATATGATTCTGGAATCATACCCTGTTCTCGGAATATACAAAGCATCTGCCAGTTGAACCAAACAAAAAAGGCACCAACCAGAATCAAAATTAGATTCAGTGTGCCTATCCTGTTTATGGCTTCCTTTAATTTTTTCAGAGGGCAGACTTCTTTTCTTTTTCTCCGTCTCATGCTTTCCTCCTATAAGCCGATCTTCGCAAAAATAATAGCCAGAGCAGCGCCTAATATCGCCGTCCCAACATACGCCATTGCCTTACGCCACTTCTCGCCGTCCCTGTTTTCAATTTGTACCAAACGATTGTTTTGTTGCTCTTGAACTTTGAGCATGTTTTCCATATTATCAGCCAGCTTTTGCGTAGCTGCTGTTAAGTTGGAAATCTCCTTAATACTTTCTTCCAGGTTATTGATGCGGTGATTCTGTCGGTCATTTTCTTCTTTGAGTCGGTCATTTTCCGACTCCATCAACTCCTTAAATTGCTCTAATTCTCTGTGTGTCACTGGATTATCCATTCCTTTTTCTCCTTTCTTCCTTTTTTACGCATAAATAAACGCATATCAACACCAAATTTTTCTTTTGGTGCTCATATGCATTTATTTAGGGCAATAAATAGCAATTTAGCGAACAAACTATCCTTTCATGGCAGAATAGATGTTCTTTCTAATATAAATCAACTCGGAACGCTTGGAATTTATAGAATAAGTTCCATAGATAACGATTTTGCTACTTCTATGGAAGTAAAAAATACTGGAGATTTTACGGCATTAACTGTGCATTCGGATATTTGGACAGGAGGAATATTTCAATTCGGTACTGTCTTATTGTTTAGTCCTAGATTAGAATATACATTTTATATAATACAGGTTTGGAATAATGTAGCAAGAGCAGCATTAGTTAGCGGGGTTAGAGCTACATCTGGTTAAAACAGTACCCAACAAAACCCCTTATGTGTCCTTCAAATGGTGCATTTACATTTGATTCTATAACAAGTTTGGTTCTATCTTTAACATATATAGTAAAATGTTTATTTGTATCTTGGTCTATTGCTGTACCCATTGGAGCATAGCCAAATTTAGCATATGGAAGACCTGTAGCCAATACATAGTTTGTATATGCATTATCGATTTTAATGTTGGCGTAAACGTAAACAAAACAAATTTCTCCCCATGTATTCCACTGTATAGAAGATTGCATAACTATATCTGTATTTGGTTCTACATCTCCCCATTTCGCAGCGCATATATTCGCTAAATTGCTATTTATCGCATTAAGTTTGTTAGTGTAATCTGCTATAACTGCCTTCAATGCTAGTGCACCAGCGAGATTTAAGTTATTTGTGTTGGCACTAATTTGTTCTGTAGTGTTTAATATATTTTTGTTGTTTAATGTCTTTATTGCCTGAGCGGCGCCTTCCCATACTTGAATTTCGTAATGGTAAGTACTAACACGTGGAGATGATAGTATTACAGTGCCAAAATTAAATGCATTTGTACCATTACCATTATAGCTGAGTACCAGCGCATGAAAATCTCCTGTATTATTGTCTATTCCAATAGATGTTGCATAATTAGGATCTATTGCGCTAATTGTCCAAAAACCGATACTGGTAATTTCATTAATATCAGTTAATTTTTCAATACGATTATTAACTGGAATTGCCTTAACGTCTGTAGCAGATAATGTTATCGCTCCCGTTTTATTATTTACTGATGTTACGGCTTGTGTGTTTGCATCATCTCTCCAACCTGGATTGCCGTCTGCATCTGTTTTCCAAACTTTGTTAGCTTGTCCATCTCCCTTTTGTACGAATCCATTTTCTGTTTTGCTTACAACTCCAGGTTTTTCTACTAAATCCTCAAATTTTCCGGTAAATGCTACTTTTTTCAGATCCGAATACCATTTCTTGATTTTTCCTAAAACTACAGATAATTTATCTCCGCTTGCAATGTTTTCCCTTGTAGCTGCTTCTTCAAAAATCATATCCAATTCAGTAGGTAATTCAATAATTTTTTGCCATTTCTCAATATCAGAAGGCGCAATACCAGTTGTATTGCTTTTCTTACAAATATATGATGTTCCTCCATAATAAACCCAGTCTAATCTACGATATACCGTTGTATTATCATAATCTCCCATAAATACTGGAGATATTCTTCCAGCTTTTTTCTTAATCGCCATTTTAAATTTCCTCCTCTTGTTGTATCCAATATTCTAGTTCACCATCATCATTTATTTCAAAATCATAGGTGTCTGACTCATAAATCAGTTCGCCATCATCAGTCACCTCAAATTCAAAGTCTATAATCTGTTGGGTTATACCTTGTAATAATTCAGTGGTGTCATTCAGTAATATCTCAGCAGCACTTTTATGTAATTGAGATTGTTGACACCAAAATTTTGAATTATTTGTATTTTCATCTTGTCTTATTCCTGTATGACCTTGTGTCCAGCTTTCAGATAATTTAGCATTATTTGCAGAGCTGGAAGCAGAGTTGGCGGAGTTTGATGCATAAACACTTGAGGCAGTTTCAGATTTCTTTGATTCATTTTCACTAATTTTACAGTTCTTTTCACTCTCTTTGGAATTATAAGCACAGATTGAAGCAGTTGCAGCATTGATATTTGTTTTCTTTTCACTTTCTTTTGCGTTATAGGCAGAAACAGAAGCAGAGGTAGCATATGTCTGTGCTTGAGATAAAACTGTATTAAATGTCTTTTTTCTATCATTTTCATTATCTTGTCTTATTTTTTCCTCAGCTTCTCTCTGGGACTCGTTATCAATGCGTTGATCTTCATGAAGGATACGAGTATTCTCATTATCGTTTCGTATCTGTTCTGCTTGTTTACGCAAATTTTCATCATCAATACGTCGATTTTCATTATTATTTCGATCACCTTCACTATTTTTTCTTATGTTTTCATTTTTTTGACGTTGTGCTTCATTATCAATACGTTTATTTTCACTAATTATGCGTCGTTCTTCATTTTGCTTACGGATTTTCTCATTTTCAATTCTGTCTTTTTCCATAACAATCATATTATCAATCACATCGAAAGAATTGTATGAAGATAAATTTTCAGCGTTATGTACACGTTTTTCAACATAAATATTAAATGTCCATGTAGTAAGACAAATTCCATTATCATCTTCAAGGTGTAATTCACATTGATTGACTCCAGGAGCAGCAAGAATTTGATTGCCATTTCCAATAGATGTATCAACAACAATACTATTTATGCCCTCAATTTTACAACATGCATTACCCTGAAATTGTGTTCCATCAGCTTTTTGTATACGAATATACGTTTTGCAATCTCTAATATCAAACGCTTCATCATTTTCCATAATATTGAAAATAAATTTCCTGCCAGTGTCAAACTGTTTTGCGTTTAAAGTCAGAACCCCTAATTCATTATAAAAACTTAAATCATTTGTTTTAATTATGGTATTGATAAAAATCACTCTCCTTCATATAAAAAAGAAACACCTTTTAAGATGTTTCCTCTGTTTTCTGATTTTTTATAGCCTTTTGATATTCTTCTAATTCAATTTGCGTCTGTTGTTTAGCTGCTATATTAGCAGATAGAAGAACACTGTCCAATATGATTACTTTGGTTTGTATATCTAACTTATGATTGTATAATAAGTTTAATAAATTTTGTTTGAAATCTTCGGATAATAAACCGTGAGATAATTCAATAGTAGTGTTTGCAATTGCTTGATTGTTATTTTGTTCCAATGATTAAATCCTCCTATTTTTATGATTGATTTTGCACTAAAATAAGCAAAATAAAAGTTAAAAATGGTTATTATTGCGCGCTTTTACCCTTTGAAATTGCTGTTTCATTGACTTCATTTGTTTCTTTAACGAGATAAGTTCTTTATGTTGTTCTTGAATAAGCTTTAATGCGGCTGGAAAAAGAATATTAATTTCCCACATTTCAGGTGTCCCATCTTCATTTAAGTTACAAGCTTCGGGATATTTTTCATAAACATCTTCGGCAATAAAACCAAGAATATTATGGTTATATCGTTGATCGTTAAATGGAAGATAATTATCTTTATATTTATATGAAACTATATTTAAGTCATACAATTTTTGGGGACTTAATTTTGATGGAATATTAGAAGTAATATCTTTTTTATACCGTTTAGAAGATGATGAATATCTTTGGATTGTTCCATCGGCACTAATTCTTAACTGAGAGCCTGATGAAATAGTAGTATCATAAACACCAGAATGTTTTAATTTAGAAGATGATATAGTAACTTTAGGTTCAACATTTGAGTCGTCATTGGGATAAATGTTAAACTCAAATTCTGAAAATGCATTTATTCCTAACGGATAGAGATCCAATGTTTTTAGTGTAATTTGACCAAATAAAGAATTAATTATAAAGTCGTCATATGAACGAGTTTTATTTAAATAAATTGAGTGTTTTACACAATTCGTTTTATATGAAAATACATCGATTTTATAAATACCAATTCGTTTATTTAAATTATTATATAGTCCAATGGAATCTATACGAGCTAGAGCGGCGGGAAAATGGATAGCATCATCAAAATGATAGCCATAAAATATATCATCTGTACTTAAACGGATTTTAGTATAATTGTTGATTTGACAAATCATTGAGTCAGAAATGGCAATAGTTTTTTCTCCGTCCTCTAGTTGAGGAGACTGATTAATATCTTCTGAAAAATTTCCAGTTACTTTTATTTTATCTAGTTCCTTACTATAAGCGAATATTTCTATATAATAAGTTTCATCATAAAGTTCTGCTTCAGTACCTCCTAATAATCGAATTGGTGGATTGAGTAACTCATTTTGATTCCATTGATGATTATATATTTTCTCATAATATTTGGGATCAGTTACAGCAAAGCCTTCTGGCTGTACAAAAAAGAAATCTGAAATAGAAATACCATTAGATCCAATTAGTTGCGAAAAAGAATTTCCGGCAGAATCATTTTCACGAAAAAATCCATTTTCATTGAAAGTCCATCCTGCAATAGTGCCGCTTTTATTTGCGGTTAAAGAATTAGCCACAATATCACCTGTAAATGTTCCAGAAGTAGCAATTACTTCTCCAGCAAAACGTCCATTAGTTGCATATACTGTACCATATATTAAAGCGTTATTGGCTTCTAATAATCCATTTTTAGACACTTTAAAGAAACTTTTATCATGTTTATCAGTATTAGTCCCCAGCCCAACATTGGTTAAAATATAATTATCTGATTCTTTTGTGGTATATGTATGTTCTCCTACAGTTATTGTCTTTGTTGTAACACCATTAGCATCAGTGGTAGATTTAATCGTTACGTCGTCGGTCATTAATATATCCGATGTATTAGATAAGTCATTAAAATCACCACTAGTCGCTACTTTTGAAAGACCTGTTATAGCGGAATTATCAATTTTTACATTTTGTCCTAATTTTAAAGAATTAGCAATAATATCTCCTGTAAATGTTCCATTGCCTTCAACAGACAAGTTTGCTCCATTCCATTTTAATTTTCCACCAGCAAAATCAAAATTTCCATTCAATAAATCTAGCATACTTCCAGATTTCCCAGCAACGTAATTACTTGACTTAATAGTATCAAATAAACACTCACCACTAATTTTAATACGTCCAGCCTCTAAAGAATCAAACACACCACTGTGAGATAAAAGTGTATTGAAATTACCCTTGTTTCCTTTTATGCTATCCAAAATAACATCAGTAACAGTAGTGCCGAATAATTCCGTACTAAGAAGTGCATTCAACATATTATTACTCATTTGTACATTTGCGTCATTATTTCCATATGTACCACCCCCGCCGGAAGATGATGAACTACTACCAGAGGAAGAGGAACTGGTTTCACCCAATAAAGACGCTAAATCAGAGATGCCTTCCAAATTTCTTATCATAGTAGAAAATTCAATAGACAAATTTTCATCAGACTGTAATGGATTGTATTCAATGGAAATTAATCTTAGTTTTCTGAAATCAAAATCAAAAAGTTCTTCATGAATTTCAAAACCAACTTTAATGAAATTACCAATATCAAAATCATCATGATAACTTTGAAATTCTTCGAGAGCATATAAATTATCCAATTCTGTTTGAAATGAATATTGTGGCTGTGATAATGTATACAGTTCTTCGATTGCAGCTTGATATAATTCTTCTTGAGCATCAATTGTACTTACAATGTCATCAAGATTTGTAGTAAGAATATTAGAGTTATTATAGTCTTTTTCTCGTATCATGCTGTTTATGACATTCAAATCTTTTTCAGTAAACAAAAGGTTATTATTGATTTTAAAATTTTCCAAGGATACAGAATTTGCAAGTTCGATTCTTTGTGTTGAATAACTATTTTGTAAACTTTCTAATGATTTAATCTCATTTTTTCGAGAGAGTATTGCATCATCACATTGTCTAATAATACCTTTACATTTTGTTTTGGTTAAAGAATTGTTTCGCACATCAAAAGACATATAGTCCAGATATTGATTTAATTTATCGATATAAGCAGATTTTGATGTAAATTCTTTTTTCTGTTTGTCAGACAAGCTGTTCCAGCCATTATCATCAGGAGTACGATAAGCAGTAGGAGCGGCTGTTGTTCCAGATTTTATAAAGCATTCATTAAATAAGATATTTGAAACTTCTGACCATGCTTTTTTCTTTGATTCTAGTTCATCTAATCCATATAAAGACCACTCATATTTGTAAGCATCAACTTCCTTTACAATACTTGGATCAGCATAATAAGCAGGATTTCCAAATTCCATTTCTATGAAATGACCATTGATGTCAGTCATAAGATTTCCATTAGAATCTGTCTGGCAGTACATTTTCAATGCTTCTTTAATTTGTGGAATAATTGATTCTTGATAGGCATAGAAATCATGCCAGTATGGAGTATTTTTAATATTCACAGCAGAAGAGGGGGTTGGTGTATAATTAGGTGCATTTCCAATTTCAGTTACACCATATTCATTTTTGTAAATAGTGATCAAAGAGACAAGAGCTTTATTAAATGCATTTAAGTGTAATTTTAACTCATCTAATGAAAATGTTTTATAATCTGTAATCGCTCCATCATTTGGCACACGACTCTTAATTTCATTAATATCTAAGATAGTTTGATTATAAAGCTTTGTTAATTCAATATATTGTTCCCTGCGGGTATACTGTTTTCCGTTAAAGATTATTTTATCTGTTTCACGATAATTTTTCCAAATAATATATTTATCATGAAGCTCTTTGGAAACATATTTATAATCACCATATTCATTCAATGTGTTCATAAAATAGTCAAGATTAATAATGTAATCTTTTCCAAAATTGACTTGTTCAATACCTAAATTATTAGCACCAGTTGGAACTAATTTGGTGATTAATTCATCATTGGAAGAACTATTCATTTCAAAGCGATTCATTAAATTACGCATACTAATAAATATACCAGTATCTTCACCAAAATCTTCTGCTTTTACAAGTCCTACCTTCTTATTTTTTCTATCAAACTGAAATATAACAGAAGCAGAAGACGAAACAGTATCCATTAAAAAAGAATATATATTTTCATTTGAGACCTCAAAACTTTTTTTAATAGTACATATTTCAGTATCAATATTTTCATCAACAGCCCATCCAGTGTTCTGCAATGCAAGATGTAATAAAGACAATTGAGGGTTATTATAATTCACAAGAGAAATATATTCATAAGGAAGATTTGTATATGGATTGATATTATTAAAATTTCCAGTGGAATCCGTTGCTAAATATTCTTGGCTGTCTTTTGTGCCGCAATTAATTTTAAAATTTTTAATATTTAAATAGCTTAATTCACATTCAATAGAATGTGCTGTCACTGTTTTGGTTTCCTGTAAACCTTCACCACGAATAGCTGGTTCCTCATCAATTACAAAAAATGCTTGTTCTTTTCCATCAAGATATAAGTGCATCATTGTATCAATAGAATCGTAATAGTCAGTCTGCTTTAATTCACATAAATTGTCGTTTGTGTATCGTTCTACTTCAAAGGTTAGTTCCCATTGAACGATAGCATTTTTCTTCAGACTGCATGTTTCTATTTTTAGTCCTGAAATATTTCCAAGTATAGAACAATCAGCTTTACATAAATATACCTTAGAATTTTCCATATATTATAAACACCCTGCCTTTCTTGGAAATTCATATTCTATAGCCATTTTACAGCTTCCAGTAATTAATAATTCATTTATTCCTCTTAAAAATCGTAACCAATATATGTTCATTATATAATCATTGATTACAGATACATGACTTTTATAAGTTTCATTCCAGCCTATTTTGTAAGCTGGTATTAATTTATTCTGTTTGTCTGTTATCATCATATTATAAGAATCTATTTTAATGTGTTTATTTCCATCTGATTCAGAAGACAAAGAATTTGTTTTGATAGTTACAGACTTTTTATCTGTTTTATTTTCTATAACGATAGTGGGAGATGAGGTTGATATTGTTACTTTGGGATAGATGATATTATTACGAGCATTGGAAGAGTTGTTAATAGAAATTTGACGAGAGTTTGTTATCTCGATATGTTTTATCATTTTCTCTGAAAAAGCAAAGGGCGAGTTGGTTTCAAATTTTAATTGTTTTCCTACTAATTTGCCACCAACAATAATATCTTCAATCTGTGTACATACTGCATAATAATGTAAAGGATAGGAATCGTTGTCGTTAAAAGCAAGAGCCTGAGAAGTAGAAGATGAGGTAAGCCATTCATTTATTTGAATCGATTGTAATCTTGTTATTTCTGAACAATCTTTCTTTACAATACTAAAGTTAAGAACAATATTTTCACTTTGAACGCCGTATGTATTTGTTTTTCGATTTAATTTATTATCCGTTTTTTGCAAAGATAAATTAAGACCATTTTCTGAAATATCAACATCAGAATTTCCTATCCATGCAATCATTAAATTAAAATCATCGCTGCTTTTACCATCAAAAATAAAACTTTTTGCAGTCAATAAAGACAAAAAATCACCTCATTTCATAAAAATATAAGCTTATTAAATGATACATGTTCTAATCGTTGAAACGCATTACAACAAAAAACATGAAAACAACAGCAATCAATACAAGTATCATAGTATCAATTACCATAGCACAAAAAACAGAAAATATAGTCATATTCCAAAACTTACAAAATACACATATTAATGAAAATATAAGTGCAATAAAAGAATGAATACAACATAATAAAAATACATATATAATAGTTTTAAAATGTCCAGATTCCCTCATAATATTAATAAAGTTTCCACCAGAAATTGTTATTAAAATTGAAACAGACGTAACTAAAAATCCAAGTATTGTAATCCAAACGGAAACCATTACTTTTAAATCTTCCATTCCATCATTAATATCAATTTCTATTTTATCATGTATAATTAAACTATTAATGATAATGAATGATATGATTGCGATAATAAGAGGTATTAAACTTAAAAAAATTCGATCTTTAACAACAATATTTTGATTATTCTTTCCCATAAGAAACTCCTTAACTATAATATTAAATACTTATTTTGTATAATATAATTATGCAATTAATAACCACACCCATATTTCAGAGTGTGGTTATTATATCCTACCTTATTGAAGGCAAAGTGGGTCTTCTGGATATATTTACACCATGTAATTGTAAATCCTTAGCCAGTTTGTTTGTAAAATTTTTGTATAGCTTATCAGTATTTTGAGTAAACTCTTTACTAAAGCTTTTATCAACACTACCTTCTACATTAATCATGTTATCATAATGTATATTTACTACGGGCTGCACATTATTCTTCTTGATATAATCAGGAACATTCTGACCTACATCAGCCATTACCGAAAACTGCCTATTCACAAGTTCAAACATTTGTTGATCGTTTACCTTAAACAGCCGTTCAGGACTTGTCAGTTCAGCTCCATATTTCTCAAATAATTCAGCAGCTTTTATCATATTCTGTTTGATTACCAAATCAACATCATCAACATCACCTCTAGCAGTATTTGGCGTTTCATTACTGTTTGTTGATGGTGTAGTATTGATTGAAGGAATTGTGTTGTTTGGCTTGGTATTTTCTGTTCCTTTTGGGGTTAAATCTATAGTTGTATTACCAGTTATTGTACCTGTCCCACCATAAAGTTCCTTAATTTTATCCAATGTATCGTTCACACTATTTCCTACTGTATGGTACAATTCTGTTGCATCACCCATCAGTTTATTGTGTTCCTCAAAGATTTCAGCAAGAGATTTTGTGGAATTATCCAGTGCATCTTCTAGGGAAGCTGCAAACTCATCCAGTGCATCTATCTGTAAGGTATATGTGTGTTCGTCTTTGGTTTCTTGTAAAGAATCTTCTTTCTCTGCAAGCTCAGCCTTTAATTGTGCAAGCTTTGCCTTTGTGGCTGCGTCCATTGTTCCTGTAAGGGATTCTAAAGCTGCAATCTGCGCCTTAATACTATCAATTTCTTTCTGCCTATTCTTTAAGTTCTTATCATAATCGTGATATTCTTTCTTTTTCTGTAATGCCTTTTTTCGTGCTTCTATAATACGCTTTAGATTATCAAGTTCCTCCTGCGCACCTTTTTTCATAAGCTCTAGTATACTGTTCTCAAGTGTGGCTGATTCTCCTAATGTATTATAATAATTCTGTACTGCATTATTCAAATCTTCCATATATGCCTTGTCTGAAGCATAGGTATCTTTGTTGTTTTGTATCTCATTATATAAGTCCAGATACGCATTTGCTTTTTTCTGTGCATCTTCTAACTGTGATACAAGAAGGGCAACTTTTGCCTGTCCATATTCAGATAATTCTCCTTGGTCATACAGCCATTCGTCTTGAATTAAATTTGTAATAGAAGAGAGGATTTCTTTGGCAGTATCAAGGTCACTAATTGCATTGGTGATATTCTCAAACTTTGCATTTCTAAGTGCATCATTTACTTTCTGGATTTCGTTTGCAGTTCCAATTACTTCCTGTTTTGCAGAAGAAAATTCTTTTGTCCATTCCTCTGCCCACTTGTCTGCAAATTCTTCCCAGTTGTCTGCATCAACTGCACGTTCATTTAATAGGTCAAGCACAGACTGTAACTTGTCTGCCATTACAATATCTCCACTTGCTTTATAGCTTTCCATTGCCTTATCAAATA
>ERZ808041.1137-NODE-1137-length-11705-cov-6.540850_pt1 | contig 11705 bp, 10 predicted proteins | sample MGYA00380192_ERZ808041 | MGnify/ENA primary metagenome ERZ808041 (study PRJEB31490, sample SAMN06133412) | mouse gut metagenome | isolation source: Z1_1 | host: mice | place: China: Chengdu | collected 2015-05 ... | reverse complement strand
CGTTTCTTCCGCTGAGGCCATGGTCAAAATCTCTCATTTTCACACTTTGCTCAAACGCTTATGAATACAAGTTCTAAATCCTCGTACATGGAATTATACAGGTCATCATCGGCGTCGAGCTCCGCGATCTTGCCCAGCAGCTTCGTCTTCTGGCGCAGCTCCTTCTTCCGGGCGGGCCTGCAAGGCGTCCAGCTCGGCGTTCATCGCGTCCAGGTTGTCTGCGGTGCCCAAGGAAGCGATGATGTGCTTCGTGAAGTCCCGGTTGTGCAGGACCTCCTGGATCACCTGGCGGACCTGGGCATCCAGCACTTTCTGCCGGACCTGGTGGACGTAGCCGCGTTTCTTCCCGGAGGTCACGAACCCGTTCTTGCAGTAGTAGTACCGCATCGGGGGGTAGAAGCCTCCGCTCTTCCTGGGCTTGCTGTAGACCCTGCCGAACACGGGGGAACCACATTCTGGGCAGCGGATAAGCCCCGAAAGGATATGTACATTCTTCGGGCCATAGCGCGGCGCATGGATCTCCGCGGTCGCAACACGCTTGCGGCGCACCGCCTGCCATGTCTCGTCCGCGACGAGCGCGTCGTGCCTGCCCTCGAACAAGTCATACCCGTCCCGCAGGACGCGGTGGTACTCGTTCCGGGAGCCTTCTATCTTCTCGCTTTTGCGCCGCCCATAGGCGATCATGCCGGTATAGACCGGGTTGTCCAGCACGGCCTTCACGAAAGACGCGGAGATACTGCCAGGGCATGGGGTCGCGGCTATGCTTGCGACAATAAGGGCAAGGTCAAGTGGTGCGGTATTAACCAAGCAATACTTGGCTGGGAATGGGTAGGGCGCTCTTGAAGAGCAACCCATGCCGAAGCTACAATAAGAGTGGAATCGGTCTGACGGCGCTATGCTTGAGCTTCCACGCTCGTCGCCGCAAACTGTCAGCCGACCCTCTTATTGCAGCGTTCGATTGTGCAGGTTGAGATAACGGCTGAGCCGTACACTCGGGTGACAACGCAAGATGAATAGGCAATGAGTTGAGGTGGGCGCCGATTCGGAAATCATTCCATAATGGAGGCCAGTGTATGAAACAGCAGGCAATCACAGCGGTGGGGATCGATGTCTCCAAAGGGAAAAGCATGGTAGCAGTGCGCAGGCCCGGGGGCGAGGTGGTGCTGATGCCATTCCAGGTCGAGCACACTGCGGAAGGCATCCAGGCTCTGATCAAAACACTCAATGGCATCGGAGGCAATATCAGGGTCGTCATGGAGCATACGGGGATGTACTGGCGGCCCGTTGCGTGCGCATTGAAGAAGGCCGGCTTCTTCGTCAGCGTGGTCAACGCCATGCTGATTCACAGCTTCAGTGACAATTCGTTAAGATAAGTAAAGACAGATAAAGCAGATTCCCTCAAAATCGCTAACTATGCTCTGACATTTTGGAGCGACCTCCATGATTATGACCATTCCTTTCCGCTGCGCTCCAAGGCACCAAAGGAGATGAAACACAAGTGTCTCGGGCGCAGCAACGTGAAATTTGTTAGAATATGCTGGAGGAAGCAGGCACACTACACAGCACGTGAAGGTAAGTAGGCCCAGCGGAGCGCTGGACTGAATGATTATGTGTGCCGGACACCCTTTCAAGCACCAATGAGTAGGGCTTTGTACCCTGTAACCGTATCTTTGGAGAGACGGACTACTTCAATCTTTCAGCGAGTGTCCAGTCCCTGCCTGTTCCCTCGAATCATTATTCTGAGGGGATGTGTTATGCTCAAAATCGCTTACCCCATCTGCTGCGGGATGGATGTCCACAAGGCATTTATTGTAGCGTGTATCGCATCAACAAATGAGCAAGGTGTTACCACCTACAAAAGCAAACGCTTTTCTACGTTCACCAATGATTTGCGCCGGTGCGCCGTCTGGCTGGCGGAAAATCATTGTAAGGATGTGTGCATGGAATCCACAGGGAAGTATTGGATTCCTGTTTACAACATCCTGGAGAGTACCTGCGCCATCGTTCTGGCCCACCCCAAGTACGTCAAGGCAATCCGAGGCAAGAAAACAGACAAGAAAGACGCCAAATGGATCGCTGATATTTTCAAGCACGACCTGGTATCCGGCAGTTTTATCCCGACTGCGGATATCCGGCAGCTCCGGGATCTGATGCGCTATCACTGGAAATTGACTGACTTCACCACCGAAGAGAAAAACCGTGCCCAAAACTGTCTGACAGTTTCTAACATCAAGTTAGATGATGTGTTTTCCGATGTTTTTGGTAAAGCGGCTTCCGCGATTACGACCCGCCTGTTAGAAAGCAGCGAACCCTTTGACGTGACGCAATACCTTACCAAGAATATCAAAGCGCCAGTGGAGAAAATACAGGCCGCTGTGGACGGAGAGATGTGTGCTGAACAGGCTGAAAAGCTCCGCATCATCCGCTCTCACATGGATGCCCTGGAATTGTGCAAGCTGAACCTGCAATCGCTGATCCTGACTACCGCCGAGAAATATCTCCCACAAATCAACCTCGTTACAACGGCTCCGGGTATTCAAGCCTTTTCCGCTATCGGGATTATCTCGGAAATTGGTGTGGATATGTCCGTGTTCCCCACCTCAAAGCATCTTTGCTCCTGGGCTGGGCTTACGCCGCAGAACAATGAGAGCGCTGGGAAGAAAAAGACCACCAGGATCAGCCGTGCCGGGGCCCATATCAAGCCGCTGCTTGTGCAGTGTGCCCTTGCCGCCATTAAAGCAAAGAAGAAACACCCGGAAATCTTTCGCCGCTATCAGAATCTGAAAAAGCGCCGGGGCCACAAGAAGGCAATCATCGCCATTGCCAGGATGCTGCTCACCGCCATTTACAATATGCTCAAGAAAAACGAACCTTACAATCCTGAGCTCTATCGCAAAGCTGATCACCCTCCTGCCCACCGCGAGGTTTCTGTTGAAGAAGCTGTCTTTACTCTTCAACGGCAGGGCTATCTGGTGACGGCTCCTTCTACCGCTTAGACTTTAGCATAAAGACTTTTTCGCCCGCTTTTAGGGGGCTTGGTTTTGTGTGCCCTTTTTCGGAATGGTGCTTAAATTACAGTGTTTCAACCTTATTCCAATGAGGATGAAACCCGCCAGATGCTGAAAATGCAGTGCCGGCTGTATGAGCGCACGCAAAAGACCAGCGTTGTCTTGCGCAACGGGTTGATTTCTTTACTGGATCAGTCCTTCCCCCAAATCAAGACTACGCTCGACTCACCTTATCGAACGAAGACCGGCCATCATAAATGGGTCGATTTTGCAAAACGATTTTGGCACCGGGACTGTGTGGCAAAGCTCTCGTTGCGCACATTTACAGAGGCATATCAAAAGTGGTGCAAACGGGAAGGGTATCGTTTCCATGAAGCGACTGCGGAAAAAATATACCGTTCGGCGCAGAGTGCGGTAGCTACATTCCCCTATAGCGAAAGCACAAAGCTACTCGTCACCCAGGCGGTGAACTGCCTGAACGCAGTGTATGAGTCGATGGAGATATTACGGAGCGAGATGCTGAGATTGGCTTCGCTCCTGCCTGAATTCGATGTGGTGATGGCGATGCAGGGAGCTGGGGAGATCACAGGGCCAAAGCTGATGGCCGAGATTGGCGACGTGCGCCGCTTCACCAACAAGAAGGCCCTGGTGGCATTTGCGGGCGTTGATGCGCCTCCATTTCAGCCTGGGAGCTTTGAAGCCAAGTCCAGGCACGTTTCAAAGCGCGGCTCTCCACATCTTCGGAAAACGCTGTTTCAAATCATGAGCGTGGTTCTCCAGCACGCCTCGCTCGATAATCCCATCTATTGCTTTATGGACAAAAAGCGGGCAGAGGGCAAGCATTTTTACGTTTACACAGTTGCTGGCGCAGCAAAGTTCCTTCGGATCTATTATGCCCGAGTCTGCGAATACCTGGCAGCTTTGCCGAATGGAACTATTGCGGCAGCTTGATCCTAAGCCCATTCAATTGAAGTTACAGCTCCTGGCCGGAGCCTCCATGGCTTTCCGGCTTGGTTTTTATACTCTTTTCCCTTTGTGCAAAATTTCCTCAAAAAAATTCCCCTTTAGGGCTTGACATTTATTTGCAGGTTTGCGGTGCTCGGTGTCGGCAACGTCGAAGACATATCGGAGGAACACCCTGCCATCCCAGTGGCGGAACAGGGCGATCCCTTTGGAGCCGCGCCCAGCGGCTCACCGCCCCTTCACGCGCTGCTGAAGAAATTCGTTCCAATCCTTGCCCGACGGCGGGAACCGCTCCTCCGTCCTGTAGCCGAGGCCTCGGTACTTCTCCCCGAGCCTCCCGGTGGCCTCGCGGCCCGGTCCGTTGGCGTCCAGGCAAAAGGCGATTTGCCGGATGTGCAGGTAATATCCGAATAATAGATTCAAGCCTAGCACCGGCCTTGGCGGGTGCTGGACTTTTTTGTATATGATGGAAATTTCTTGTAAGATGGGGTGATATACAGATGAGAGGAGGCCACTCTAATGGAAGGGAAAACTTATGGCTATGTACGAGTGTCCACCCGGGAGCAAAACGAGGCCCGCCAGCTCGCGGCCATGCGGGAGTTCGGGGTGGCGGAAGAAAATATCGTAATAGAAAAACTGTCCGGGAAAGACTTCAACCGTCCGCACTACCGGCGGCTGGTGAAAAAGTTGCGGCCAGAGGATGTGCTTGTAATCAAGAGCATTGACCGCCTGGGGCGCGACTATCAGGAAATCTTAGATCAATGGGCCCATATCACCAAAGAGCGGGGAGCGGCTATTGTGGTGTTGGATATGCCGCTGCTGGACACCCGGCAGGGGCGCGACCTGACCGGGACGCTGATTGCCGACATTGTCCTTCAGCTGCTCAGCTATGTAGCCCAGACGGAGCGGGAAAATATCCGTCAGCGTCAGGCAGAGGGAATCACGGCGGCAAAAGAGCGCGGGGTTCGGTTTGGCCGCCCACCCAAGCCTCTTCCGCTCAACTTCCATCAGCTGCACAGGGAGTGGCGTGAAAAGAAGATTCGGCTTCAGGATGCCGCAAGCGCCTGCGGGATGCCGGTTTCCTCATTTTATACAAAAGCAGTTGAACTCGAAAAATCAATCTGAAAATGGCAGCCGCTGTTTCAGAAACGTATACGTTTCTGAAACAGCGGCTACTTGCCTTACACTCTTCTATTCGGCAGTCATATCCGAAATATTAAGCCCTTTTGCATAATTTTCTCGGGGAATTTTTTGGAGGGAACTTATTTCAGAAACGTATAAATTTCTGAAATGTACAAGATGTTTTAGTCTGGGGGGCAAGCTAAGGTGCCACGAAAGTCAAAAACAACCTGCGAGGACGGACAGAGGTTTCAATACAGCACCATCAAGGCCCGTCTCTATCCCAATGAGGCTCAGATGGAACTGTTTGAAAAGACCTTCGGCTGCTGCCGGTATATATGGAACCATATGCTGGCCGACCAGCAGCGGTTTTACCTGGAGACCGACAAGCACTTTATCCCCACCCCGGCCAAATACAAAAAGGAGGCCCCTTTCCTCACGGAGGTGGACAACCAAGCCTTGATTCAGGAGCACAATAGGCTTTCCCAGGCGTTTCGGTTGTTTTTCAAAAGCCCGGACCATTTTGGATATCCCAACTTTAAGAAAAAAAAGACCGACCGAGACTCCTTTACCGCCTGCAACCATGTATTTGAATCCGGCCCGACCATCTACATAACTAAAGACGGCATCCGTATGACCAAGGCGGGTATTGTCAAAGCCAAATTCCCCCGCCGCCCTCGGAACGGCTGGAAGCTCCGGCGGGTGACGGTAGAGAAAACCAAGACCGGCAAATACTTCGCCTACATTTTATATGAGTACATTGTGAAGGAGCCGGAGGCCGTTACCCCCACTCCAGAGACCACCTTGGGTCTGAAATACTCCATGGGGCATTTTTATGTGGCTGATAACGGCGCCATGGCTGATCCACCCCGCTGGCTGAAGCAGTCTCAGGAAAAGTTGGCAAAAATCCAGCAGGGTTTGAACCGTATGCGGCCCGGCTCCCAAAATTATCAGGAAGCGGTGCGGAAATACCGTAAAATTCATGAGCACATCGCCAACCAGCGGCGCGACTTCATCCACAAGGAATCCTGCCGGATAGCCAACGGCTGGGACGCCGTGTGTGTGCGGCCCGACGCGATAGATGAGATGGCCCGAAAGCTTCCCCACGGCAGCCCCCTGGATTCCGGGTTCGGGATGTTCCGGGAGTGCCTGCGCTACAAGCTGGCGCGGCAGGGCAAGACGTTGATTGTGGTAAACCGCTACGCGCCCACCAGCCGTACCTGTTCCGTCTGCGGGTTGACATTGGATGACGCTATCCATTACAAGAAACGGATCTGGACCTGCCCCAAATGCGGCGCGGTGCACAGCCGGGAGGTCAACGCCGCAAAAAACATCAAGGCCCAGGGACTGGCCCAGTATTTCAGCGAACAAGATTTGGAGAAGAGCGCGTAGCGCGCTTAAGGCGGCCGTAGGCCGCCCCCAAAACGAAGCCCAGCGAAGCGGGTTCGTTTTGGAAAGGAGGAGCAAGGGAGCGGACGCAGTTTTCGCCGCAAGGCGGAAACGAAGGTGCGCGGACTTTGCGACGACGTGCCGGTCGGGACGCCGGTGAAAGCCCATGATTCCGGCTGGGAGCCTTGCGTGAAACAGAATATTCAGATGTTCCGTTTCACGCAGCGTTTCCAGGCCGCAGAGTGGGAAACGAGAAGGCATCTTTCTTTTGAATCGTGCCTGAAGGCCTTTATGGGGGCCCCGCACGAGCCCAGCGAAGCGGGTCGTGTGGGGAAACGAGGAGCAGCAAAGTAAACGAACCCTGCCGCTTGCGGCGGGGTGAGAGATACGGCGCTTGCGACGAGGCCGTCCAAAATATTATGACTATGAAAAAGCAGGCGAAAGGAGTTTGCCATGCTGTCCCTACACCTCAAAACAGGTGATTATATGACAATCGGCGAAGATGTGGTGGTGCAGCTGGACCGCATCTCCGGCGACCGCTGCAAGCTGATGGTGCAGGCCCCCAGGGACATGACCATCCTTCGGGGCCAGGTCCTGGAGCGGACCGGCGGCGAGCGCCCGGACTGCGTACTTGAGGGCCCCCACCGGCACCGGCAGGAGGTCTTTTGGAATCGGAACAAGACCCGGACGCTGATCGCCATGCGGTCGCTGCTCAGCCGAATGGACAGCGGAGACGCCGATGTGAGGACCCTGCGCAGACAGCTGGACTGCCTGTTTTCCCCCGAGTTTGGCTCCAACGAGACCATAACCGCTCCTAAATAAAAGGGTTTCAAACGGCTGACGAGCCGGTTGAAATATAGACCCGTATCGGAAAAACCGGCCGCTGTGTACAGGCCGCCGGTTTGGAAGGTACTCCACCCATGCTGAGGGACAGGACGTCCCAACGCGCCGGACTATCCCAGCAATCATTTTATTTATAGGAGGACTATAAAATGAGGATCCAACATAACATAATGGCCATGTCGGCGTACCGCAACTACACCAACAACGTCTCCGCCATGAAGAAGAACCTGGAGAAGCTCTCCTCTGGCTACAAGATCAACCGCGCCGGCGACGACGCCGCCGGTCTGGCCATTTCCGAGAAGATGCGCGCCCAGATCACCGGCCTGGAGACCGCCCAGAAGAACGCGAAGGACGGCATCTCCCTGGTGCAGACCGCCGAGGGCGCTCTGACTGAGGTCCATGACATGCTCAACCGTATGGTGGAGCTGGCCACTCAGTCCGCCAACGGCACCTACGACAACACCACCGACCGCAAGCAGATGCAGAAGGAAGTTGACCAGCTGCTGAGCGAGATCAACCGCATCGCCGACAGCTCCAACTTCAACGGCATTAAGCTGCTGGACGGCACTCTGGGCCTGGACACCGCCACCTACACCATCGAAAACGTGAAGGCGGAGGAAGCTAAGGCTGTGGACGGCTTCGTGACAAGCATTCTGTCCACCAGTGCCAATAACGCCGACGCCGTGGCCGGCACCGACACCATCCTCCACGCCGACGGCGCCAAGGCCCAGCTGGGCGAATTTACCATCGACCTGCAACAGGCCACTGTCGAGACCACGGGCACCGGCAAATTTAAGCTGACCATCGGCGACATGACGACTACCTTCACCGCCACTGCCGCAGGCAACCTGGACGCCAAGAAGATGGCGGCTCTCATTGCTTCGAAGTTTGACGGGACCACCGCCGCTAAGTCTGTGATGATTTCCAGCGGCGGCACCATCGCCACCGGCGCTGGGGCTTCCGGCGCACTCTATCTGGGCGCCACGGCCAACGGGGACGGCACCGTCACTTTCAAGATCAAGGGTTATTCAACTACGAGCACCTCGACCTTCAAGGCGGTCGCCTCCAACGCCTCTTCCGCCACCATCAAGAACATTATGAATTCGGTGGGTTCTGCGGCAGCCACGAGAGTCCTGGATGTTGATGTGGCTCTCGCCACTCAATCCGGCACCCTCAAGAACGGCGAGAATGTGGGCACCATCAACGTCAAGAACAACAAGAAGGACGAGGGCAGCCAGCTGGGCAACACCGTGATGACGATTGACCTGACCAAGGTGAAGGATGGCTCCGTCATGACCATCGCCGGGGAGGAGTACACCTTCGCCATCGGCAAGAACAGCGCCTATAAGGACGCGGAACACGTCATTGACCTGACCGACATCGTGAAGGATGCCACCGACCTGAGCGGCAACCTGACCCCGGCGCAGAAGGATGACATCATGGCCGCCATCACCCGGGGCACCGCGAGCAACAAGACGCTGAATGTGGGCAGCAACGGCACTTGGAATGAGCTGACCCTCACTGAGAAGTCCGACGGCCAGGGCAACAGCGCCGACAGCGTGACCGAAAAGTGGAAGAAGGCCATGGGCAGCAAGGACACCTTCCAGAAGATGGTTTCCCTGGAGGAGGGCGCCAAACAGGCGGGCCAGTCCGTCAGCGGCACGCCCAAGGACGACACCAGCCTGACCATCGGCGGCAAGCGCTTCACCTTCACCAAGGACGGCAAGGACAACGGCACCGGCGCGGACGTTTATATCAAGACCAGCGAAGGCATGGAGGGCTTGAGCAACGCGCTGAAGGAGGCCGGCATCGCCCACGAGCTGAGCACCGCCAAGGATAAGATCACCGTGCGGGGCGGCACCATCCTGGGCAAGGGCCTGACCCTCCAGATTGGCGATACCGCCGACAGCTTCAACCAGCTGAACGTGGCCGTGCAGGATATGCACGCCGTGTCCCTGGGCCTTGAGGGCCTGAAGATCAACACCGAGGAGACGGCGCAGCTGGCCGTTGACAAGATCAAGGCCGCCATCAACACCGTGTCCGATGTCCGCGGCACCCTGGGCGCCACCCAGAACCGTCTGGACCACACCATCAACAACTTGGGCGTCATGACCGAGAACATCCAGGACGCCGAGTCCACCATCCGCGACGTGGACGTGGCCGAGGAAATGATGGCCTACACCAAGAACAATATCCTGATCCAGAGCGCCCAGGCCATGCTGGCCCAGGCCAACCAAGTGCCTCAGGGTGTGCTGCAGCTCCTCGGCTAATCCGTGCGCTGACACGCAGTTCTTGGCAAAAAACGCACATACCCAACACCGGGGGCGGGCTTCGGCCCGCCCCCTTTTCACAAGGAAGATAACAGGAAAGGAATCCGATTTTATGACTGCAATAGAGATCGCCCGCCGCCTAGCGGAGCTGGGGCAGCAGGAGAAAGCCCGCGCCGCCTACGAACTGGTCATTCATCAAGAAAGCGACCCGGCGGGGATGCTGGAGGCAGCGCTCTATATCCTCCAGTCCGGCGGCGACCACCGCAAGGCGTTCACCGTCCTGTGCAGCCTCCACAGGGCGGAGCACTTCCAGGCGGAATGCCTGGACATCTTGACCCGGGCGTTTTACACGCCCAACGCAAAGCTGCTGCGAACGCGATACGAGCGCAACCGCAAACGGCTTTCCAAGTACCCCTACCTGTTTCGAAAGGACTTCCCCGCCTTTGAAGACCTGCCCGTCCGATTCTACCCCTTTGACGACGGCGGGTACGTCCCCTTTTACCGGGAGGAAAACCGCTTTGGGGACTATGTCAGGCCCCGGAGAGAAGTGATCAGCCGCAACTTCTTTTATGATTTAGAAAATCCCATCCTTGCAAAGGATGTTTATTCCCAGTATGAACTGGAATATTTGAACGATAACGTGCGCAAAAGCGAGTGGGTGGGCAGGGAGAACCACATTTACCTGCACTACTCGGACTGGGGCGAATTCTGCTCCTGGCTCCAGGTGCTCAACCTCCGGCCCATAGCCGAGGATGAGAAGGTGGTGTTCCTCATCGGCGACGAGATAGGGCTCTACCCCATCGATTTCAAGGAGCGCTTTGGCATCGATTACAGTCAGTACCCCTTAAAACCCGTGGGCATTCGGGAGATCAACCGCCTGATCTGGCACACTCAGCTCTCCAGCCACAACGGCGGCGATTTCTTCAACGAGATATTTGATGGACATCCCAACCTGATCTGCCTGCCCTCGCTGATGCTGAGTAATGTGGAGGCGGGGATTGCCGACCTCCGAAATTCGGTAGAAAATTATGAGCGGTCTGCTGTGGAACTGAAAACTCCCGTGTTTCATGAGCTTTTGAGTATGGGTACCCCTACGGACAAGGATTACATGATTGGGCTGTACCTTGGATCGGATATAAGCACCAGAGGGCTGGACCGGGCCTCCCGCATTGTCCCGGCAATGTTCTTTCAACCCCATTTCCCAAATATCGCTTACGATATGCGGGTGAACCAGAAAAACCAGGTGGAGCTGTACTCCCCCCAGTATGAGCACCTGTGCGCCGCGCCTATGCTACAGGGCTTTAAATATATCAAAACCTTTACCCCCATGCGGCGCTTTACCACCAGCTATGGGGCCTCGGTAAAGTACATGTTCAACTCAGTCATGAATCGCAAGGAGGACGATGACCGATTTATCATTGTCAACGACGCGATCATGCACAAGGTCATGAACCGCAGTTTTATGGTGGACTGGCAGGACCGGCTGTACAATGACAGCGTCCTGGTGCGGTTTGAGGACGCCAAACTGAACCCTAAGGCCACGTTTACGGCCTTGGCTGCGTTTTTAGACCTGCCCTACACCCAGAGTATGACCTACTGCTCCCTGAACGGAGAGGTGGACCCGGAGTCTCTGGAGGGGAACGTGCGGGGCTTTGATACAGCTGCGGTATTTCGCACCTATGACGAGTATGTCAATGACGCGGAGCGGTATTTTATCGAGTATTTCCTCCGAGACGCCTATAAATACTACGAGTATGATTTTCAATGGTATGATGGGCAGCCTGTGGATGAGGAAAGGGTTCGTGAATTGATGACCAAGTTCGAGCGAATCGACTATTACATCCTGAGATCCTGGGAGGAAAATAAAGAAGCCCATTTCGGTAAAATTGAGGTTACTCGGGAAGACGGTACATTGGTAGATTTATCAAGTTTCAATTTTCCCCAAAAGATATGCGATGAGCACATGGAACAGGTCCACGAAAACCGTGAACACGTCGTAAGCTATCTAATGCGCGGCCTGAACTTCGTCAACAAAAACGGCCAGCCCCTGCACATGATGCCCAAGCTGGAGCTGGACGAGGCGCTGCTGGAGCGGCCGCTGTACCACTGAGGA
>ERZ808041.1136-NODE-1136-length-11710-cov-5.390011_pt1 | contig 11710 bp, 12 predicted proteins | sample MGYA00380192_ERZ808041 | MGnify/ENA primary metagenome ERZ808041 (study PRJEB31490, sample SAMN06133412) | mouse gut metagenome | isolation source: Z1_1 | host: mice | place: China: Chengdu | collected 2015-05 ... | reverse complement strand
GCGGAATTGGCGTGGATTCTGAACTGCTTCACTTACATGGGCGAGCTGAACCGCATGACACAGTTTAAAGATAAGTCTGCGAAGCATGCGGATAATATCAATGCGGGCTTGTTTACGTATCCGGTACTGATGGCGGCGGATATTCTGCTTTACCAGGCGGACGTGGTGCCTGTCGGAGTGGATCAGATGCAGCATTTGGAGATTACCAGGGATGTTGCGGAACGGTTTAACAATATCTATGGCAATGTATTTACCATTCCGGAGGCATATATAGGCAAGGTGGGCGCTAAGATTATGAGCCTTCAGGACCCGACGAAGAAGATGTCAAAGTCAGATGAAAATCCCAATGCAAGCATTTACCTGATGGATGAGCCGGATACTATTATGCGCAAATGTAAACGTGCTGTGACGGATTCAGAGGCGCAGATTTTGTATCGCGACGAGCAGCCAGGGGTTAAGAATTTAATCGATATTTACAGCGCTTGCACCGGAAAGAAGCCGGAGGAGGTTGTGGCGGAATTTGACGGCAGAGGCTACGGCGATTTTAAGACAGCGGTTGGAGAAGCGGTGGTGTCTGTGTTAAAGCCTTTGCAGGACGAGGTGGCAAGGCTTGAGAAGGATAAGGCGTATATTGACGGAATCATTAAGAATAATGCAGAGAAAGCCCAGTATTTTGCAAATAAGACGCTTCGGAAGGTGCAGAAGAAGATTGGTTTTCCGGAGAGGATTCGATAGTGTCGGCTCCAAGGCCATGAGAAAGGACAGGGTATGAGCATACAGACTGCGGGCGAGCAGAAATATTATGATTTTATAGAGGAACGGGTGAAAAAGCTAAGGACAGGAATGATTGTATGGGGAAGCCTTCTTGGGGTGGCATTTATCGGGATGTTCTCAGATGTAAGGCTTGCACTTATTTTGGCTTCGGTTGGAATTGCCCTTGCCATACTGAATCTGAAATCGCAGCAGGCATTGAAGGGGAAACTGGAGGGGATAGAGGACAAGGAGGAATTCTTCCGGCAGTTGGCAGACACGGATTTGGTTGAGGTGAAAGAGGCACGCCTGATGATTACGAAGGATTATGTACTGGGCATGAAGGAGGATGTTTTTGTCTATTCATTTTCCGAGATGGATAAGGTGGAGGTAGGGCTTCAGGGGAAAGTGGGGAAGACGCTGTTTCTCACGGACAGACAGGGAATCCGCCATGAAATTATGTCCTGTGTGAAGGATGACGGGAAGCAGGAAATGTTTGATAAAATTTATGGTGTATTGAGTGAGCGTGTATAGGGGAAATTTCATTGCAACGTAAAAAGGGAGACTATTATAGAGCAAAAGATGTTGAGGAAATGAATGGTCATTTCCTGATGTTTAATAAAGTGTTGGATACTTTAGATGAGCCATTATCTCAAGAATTAATAAAGCAATTTCATTATGAGTTGAAATCGAGAGTATTTGAAGATCGTGCTAATGGATATGCAATCGGTGATTATAAAAAGCGTCCTAATATGATTGGTATGTATCAAACTGTAAGACCAGAAAATGTTGCCCAGGAAATGTATTTACTTATGGATTGGTATGAAAGCAGGGAAATAGGTATTTCTTTACTGGCTGAGTTTCATGTTAGATATGAAAGTATTTATCCTTTCCAGGATGGTAATGTAACACAGAGACACCAGCAGAAAGCGGCGTAACAGCGGCAGACTGCTTTGTACATAAAATTGAATAGCGTATATGCCAAAGGACATTTCATCTTCTATTTAGGTGGATGTCCTTTTTTTGTACCCATTTTCAAAAGAAAGGAGATTCACATGGGATTAAACGAAATGGAAAAACGGCTGCTTTTTCAGGTTGAGGGTGACTATCAATCCAAAGTCCTGAACGAGCTTTACATGACCGCCCGGTACACGAAGAACCCCGAACAGCGGAAGGCAGCGGAGAATCTGATGGCAAAGCTGCGCGTCCTGACGGATGCCGAGTGCATGGACATTGTGCGGGATATTCAGAAGAATTACCGTCTGCCCTACCCGCCCCGGACTATTGGGGAAAAGATTGCCGAGGCCAGGCAGCAATCCGGCGCAGAGAAATTGAAGGGGCACGACATCATGGCGCTGGAACGCTTCGACCCGGAAGTACGCCACATGATCGTCTTTGATGTGCTGTCTTATGATTCCCCTGTCGGTGACAAGGGCGATAAGATGCGCCTGTTCCTTACAGATGCCGGCTATCAGAAATTCTTAGACAGCCAGGAACGGGGCGAAGTGAAACTGAAAAACCATGCGAAGGTCTCAGGCGGGCACCTCCACTATGACCACAGGGAGCGCGCCTTGTAACGGAAATAACCGGAGAAAGGAGGCTGTGAGATGGCTGTATTCCGGGTAGAAAAAACGAAGGACTTCACGATCATGTGCAACCACCATCTGCGCAATACGGAACTGTCCTTAAAGGCAAAGGGGCTTCTCTCCCTCATGCTGTCGCTGCCGGAAGATTGGGACTATACCACAAAGGGGCTCGCCCATATCTGTAAGGACGGTGTGGATTCGATCACTACCGCCCTGAAGGAGCTGGAGCGGCACGGGTATCTCACCAGGCAGCGCCTCCGCTATGAGAACGGGCAGCTCGGAGATATTGAATATACCATCCATGAAAAGCCTGTAAATGCCGAAAAACAGGAGTATTCACCTAAACGGGAAAATCCAAGACAGGTAAATCCAGGACAGGCAAAACCTGAACAGGCCGGACCTGGACAGGAAAATCCCGCACAATTAAATACTAATCCACAAAGAACTAAAAAATCAAAAACGGATATATCAAGAACCCATCAATCAATCTATCCGGCAGAGCCGGAGGCGGCAGGCCGCCCGGATGGGATGGATCGGATAGAGCTGATAGACGCTTATCGTGAAATCCTGAAAGAAAATATCGAGTATGACTGTATGGTCTCCCGGTATGGGAAGGAACGCTTAGACGAGACTGTGGAGCTTATGCTTGAAGTGGTTTTATCCAAACGGCCATATATCCGTATCGCCGGGGATGATTTTCCCAGGGAGGTGGTAAAGAGCCGTTTCCTGAAGATCAATTCCGGCCACTTGGAGTATGTCTTTGACTGTATTGACAAGAACACCACAAAAGTCGGAAATATCAAGGCATACCTGCTGGCGGCGCTGTATAATGCCCCGGCAACAATGGACAGTTATTACCGTGCCGAGGTCAACCATGACCTGTACGGCTGTTAGGCGCCTCTGGGCGTCTTTTTCATCACGGAAAGGAGGCGAAGCACGATGAAAAGAAATACTGTGCCGGCACGATGCCCGGCGTAACCAAAGAACAGATTCAGGCGGCGCGGGAGGCGGACCTGTTCGCATACCTGCAGTTCCATGAGCCTGGGGTACTGAAACGGGACGGGCCCAATTACCGGCACAAGGAACATGACAGCCTGGTCTATGTGACCGGGAAAAGGTACTGGTACTGGAACAGCCGGGGCCGGAGTATCAACGCCCTGGATTATCTGATCCAGATACGGGGCTATGGGCTGGTGGATGCGGTCCATACGCTGGTCGGCGGGGAAATCCAGCAGACACCGGCCTATCAGAGTGCAGCAGCAACAGAACGCGTGCATAAGGAACCGGAGAAGAAACCTTTTTCTCTCCCTTGGGCCAGACGGTGCGCCACCTCTGCCGTTTCTTATTTGCAGCGGCGCGGGATCAGCTCTGATGTGATCAGCCGGTGTTTCCGGGAAGGGCTGTTCTATGAGGCACGGTATCATGGCGAGCCGGTCTGTGTGTTTGTGGGAAAGGATGAAGCCGGCAAAGCAAAGTTTGCCTGTATGCGGAGCATTACCGGCAATCTCAGAAAAGATGTCTACGGCAGCGACAAAGAATATAGCTTCTGCTATCCACCGAAGAATCCAGGCAGCCGACATGTGGCGGTGTTTGAGGCGCCCATTGACGCCCTCTCCCATGCCACGCTGCAGGAATTGGAAGGCTGGAAATGGGACGGCTACCGGCTATCGCTGGGCGGTACTTCCCATGTGGCGTTGATTGCATTTTTGAAACGCCACCCGGAAATCCGGCGCATCAATCTCTACATGGACAATGACCTTGGCGGCCTTAAAAATGCCAGGAGGATTCAGGCAATGCTCCATGAGGACCAGCATTTCAAACATATCCGTGTGGGCATCAACCCGCCCCGCACAGGCAAGGACTATAACGAAAAGCTGCTGCGGATCAGGGAGCAGATACAGGAACGCCAGCAGCCACGCCGCCAGAAAGAGGCGGCTGTTTCTATTTAAGGGGGATTTGCTTATGAATGAAAACCAGCAGATTTGCTTTACGGACAGCGCAGGAAAGGAACTGTTTTCGCTTCCAGACAACGGCGTACTCTGCCTTTCCTATGGGAACGGCGATACGCATTTTTCCCTCTGCCGGTTCCTGGACCAGACCCATGCGGAGATTGACGGAGTGAAATATGCCGTCCAGGAATTTGCCCGGAGGATGGAACACAACAAAATCAGCTTTGCCCCGGCTTAACAGCGAGGGGCCAGAATAACAGGAGGAATTTACAATGACAAATACAGAAAATACCGCTTTACAGATGATTGCCGAAGCTGCCCGGTGCCCGGACTATGGCCCCGATATGGTTAAGGCCCTGATGGAAAAACTGGATATGAACGAAAAAGGCTTTGCGCTTCTGATGAACGTCGCCCCTTCCACGGTCCGGCTCTGGACCAGCGGTGCAGCGCAGCCATGCGGAACAGCAAAGCGGCTCATGCAGATTTACGAGACCGGGCCGGAGATCATCGGCAAGATTGCCGGAGGCCCCATTCCAACGGACGGGAGAGATTCGTAAATGACGGAGGGAAGAAACCGGAAAAGCGAACCGCTGCCGCAGATTTATTTGATCCGGGACACGGACCTGACTACATTTGCCTACGAGCTTCATATTTTCCCCGGTGATTTTTTGCGGGAAAGTGAATTCAATATGCGCTCTCTGATGACAAATACTGGAGCGGATTCTATCGCTATCATGGGAAAAAACCACATGTGGCTTTCCGACGCCGTATTTGCGTACTGTTCCACAGGGGATTTACATCAGATGATCTTCACAACGGAATACATCGGGGCAAGGGCTTTTCTGTTTCATACCAACCGGAAGGAGGACGGTCACTTATTTGGCGATGTCCTGATGACGGATTTGGACACACTGCGGCAGGATGTGAAACATCATACGCTCTATCCCGGCGGGGTCAATATCGAGCAGAAAGACGGCTCTGCGGCAACAGTCAGCCTTGAAAAATGGCACTCAATGGAGCTGTACGAAAAAGATGCCTTGAAAAGCTGGGGATTTTCCTATCCCCCGGAGCTGGTGGCAGAATGGCAGCATCACTATTCCAACCTGTTCAGCCAGTGGAAGGCACAGGCATTTTCTTATATGCCCCAGGATTTGGAGGAACGTCTGAATGTGGAGTATATGGAGGAGGCGCAGAACCCGGACACAGATATGTACCGCATACCCCTGGGAACGGCGAAGCAGTTGCTTCTTGACGGGGCTTCGGTCTACCGCCTCCTTCCCGGAGGGGCGGAAAAGATTGCGCCTATTGCGGCTGTCCGGGCGGGCCTCTGGTATGAGCATTATCGGGAGTTTGCCGTTACCCCGGAGGACCTGGGCGCGCTTGACCGGCTGGTCCGCAGGGAGACAGACCGGATCATGGGAATACGCCCGCAGCTTGATAAATCACAGGAACGCCGCCCTTCCCCGGAGCGGTGATTTTTTATGACAGACTGGAGGTGATATTGATTGGCGGATAACATACAGCATGAAGATTTCGGGGAAAAGATCGGCGGCGCGAAAAAAGACTTATGGAAGGACCGGGGGCTCTATGTGAACGACCTGGACGCCATGAATGAGCGCGAAGCCGAGAAATTTGTAAAAAAGGATAATATCTGGAAGAAACCGGATTATCAGGCCATGCTTGATGATGGGATTCCCCTTGGCGTGGTGTATTTCATCAAAAAGGCGAGGGACGGGCTGAACGCCTCCCCGCAGTATTACCGCAGGGATGATACGCCGGAGAAACGCCTTGCAAGGCAGAAAGAATATATCCAGACGGTACGGGAGCTGCAGAGCGTGGTTTCGGAAGTCCGCACCGTGGAGGACGCTATGCAGGTCTATGACCGTTTCTTTGTGGAAAACGGGTATCTGGAACAGGTGCAGGGCTGGGGCAGCGGAATCCATTACCAGGCAACGGAAAAGGGCCGTGAGAACCCGGCCATTACAAACAAGCTGTCCAATACCCTGATGGTCCGCTCGGCAGGATATTTTGAGCGGAACTTCACACAGAAAGCACAGAAGGAACAGTTTGGCGTTTCCAAAGACCAGAAGGTGCCGAAGGGCTATGCGATCCATTTCAACGACGGGAAGAATACTTATTCCAAAAATAATGACTGGAAACTTGATACCTGGTATGTGACGAAGGGCTATTCCATCTTACAGACAAATTTTGAAACGCGGGAGGCTGCCCTGAAATGGGTGCAGGAGCTGGCAAAAGGCCGCAGCAAAAGCGGAAAGACGCGGTTTGTGCCTCCACAGCTTATCGCTGTGCGGCGAACCGGGCCGGATTACAGAAACGGCGCAGAGATTACCGGTCAGCACTACCTTGATACTTTCGGATTTCGCGGCGGTGAGTTTGGGAACTGGATGAACCAGAATGACCGGCAGGCTTCCCTCAACATGGGTTTTGAAGCACTCAAAGATTTGGCGGCAGCCCTGCAGGTCAGCGACAAAGATATTGCCTATCAGGGGACGCTTGCTATCGCTTTCGGCGCCAGGGGCAGCGGCAATGCGGCAGCCCACTATGAACCGCTTCGCAAGGTTATCAATCTCACGAAGATGCACGGGGCCGGCTCTTTGGCACATGAATGGTGGCACGGGTTGGACGATTACCTGGGTACGAAAATGGGCGTAAAGGGGATGCTCTCAGAACAGCCCCGCCTCTATGCGCCATTTCAGAAGTTAATTGAAGCCATGAAATATAAACCGGAGACATCGGAGCAGGCGGCGAAACGCACCGAAGCACAGACAGAGCGCACCCGGAAAAACGCGGCAAGCTGGCTGGATTCTGCGGTGCTCGGTTCCTTGAAACGGCATGGCAATGAGGAACAGATGGAAACTTACGCGGTTCTCAGGGAGGCGTTTCTGTCCGGCGAGGCCGGCTCCGTGGAACAGATCAGTGCCTTTAAGAAGTCTGTCACCGGGCGGGTGATCCCCAAAAGTGAGCGGGAAAGGCTGGAAATATTCGAGCACATGCTGTCCGGGATGCAGGCACAGGAGGCCCCGCAGATTGGACGTGTGGAGACCGATTTTTACCGAAATTCCGTGCGCATGGGAAAGGAATGTGAAAAGGACGGCGGCTATTGGGACAGCAACGTGGAAATGACCGCCAGGGCCTTTGCCTGTTACATCAAGGATAAGCTACCTTATCAATCAGATTATCTGGCAGGCCATGCGGATTGTGCCATCACCTTTGCGACTGATAAAGACGGAAAAATGGAGGTTTTGAAAGCCTATGGTGAACATTGTGAGCAGCCGGTTCCGGCACGGGCCAAAGACGGAGGAACGGGCGGTTGATGACGCCATGCTGAAGGTGATCTCCGAAAAATATATTACGCTGCCCCTTTATCTCATGGATCACAGCGGCCTTGCCATGCAGACCACAAGTTTCAATGATCCCTGGGACAGCGGGCAGGTGGGATGGATTTATGTTTCCAAAGAGGATGCGCTGAAGGAATTTTGCGGCGAAAAAATGACCGGCGCCCTTCGGAAAAAGGCGGAGGATCTGATGCGCAGCGAAGTGGCCGCTTATGATTCCTACCTGCGGGGCGAGTGCTACGGCTTTGAGCTTTATAAAAACGGCGAGCTTACGGATAGCTGCTGGGGCTTCACGGGCGACCTGGACGATGCCTGTAAGGATATGGCTGAATATCTCCCGGAGGGCTGTAAGGATATGGTGACGCATTTAGAGGAACAGAGCCACCCGGCGACCATCATTAAGACGCTTTTGAAACACGCGAAAATCCAGGTGGACCAGGCAGCAAAAGCCTTTGAACATGCCCCGCGCCAGCAGGTGATCGGGGACGTCCGTTAAACAGGTATTTCCTATTTATATTTACAGATTTTATCAGGAAGGAGGATGCACATGCAGGAAGAATTGGAACAGCGGACCGTTTCGGTCTCCATCCAGGCGGCGAAGCTGTCCGGGCGGGTGCTGCGGTCTGCGATTGCCACGGTACTCCGTAAAATGGAACAGGAACGCACTACCCCGAAGGTCGGGCAAAACAGTATGAAACGGCTGACCTACAAAGACCCCGGAGCCAATACCATTGAAGTGTCCGGCAGAATCCGCTCCTTTGAGCGGTATGCCCGGAAACACCAGGTCCGCTACCATATAGAAAAAGAGCTGGGGACCGATCCCCCGAAGTGGACGGTCTATTTCAAAGCGAACCAGGCGGACGCGCTGACAGCAGCCTTTAAGGAATATACCCAAAAAGACCTTGCCCGGAGCACCAGGCCGTCGCTGCTCTCCCAGCTTCATAAATTCAAGGAGCTGGCGCAGGCACTTGGTCGCGACCGGGTGAAAAACAAGGAGCATGGAGGGCCGGAACGATGAAGATAGATACCGATGCTCTCAAAAAGCAGGTGATCCTTCACCTACCCTATCTTTTGTTCCTTCTGGTATTTGCGAAGCTGGGCGAGGCGGTGCGCCTTGCCCCCGGAGCGGACGCCTCACAGAAATTGTTAGGGCTGTCCGAAGGTTTTAGTATGGCCTTTCAGAGTATGTGGCCGGGTGCGGCGCTGGACTGGCTGGTGGGATTATGCGGTGCAGTGATTGTGCGGCTGGCTGTCTATCTCAGAGGAAAGGACGCAAAAAAATACCGCAAAAATGTGGAATACGGATCGGCCCGTTGGGGCAACAAAACAGACATTGCCCCTTTTATGGACCCGAAACCGGAAAACAACATTATCCTGACGCAGACCGAGGGGCTTATGATGTCCGGCAGGCCGAAGAATCCTGCTCATGCCCGCAATAAGAATGTGCTGGTAGTCGGTGGTTCCGGCTCTGGCAAGACGAGATTTTTTATAAAGCCCAATCTTATGCAGATGCACTCAAGTTATGTCGTTACCGATCCGAAAGGTACGGTCTTGATTGAGGTGGGAAAGCTGTTAAGCCGCGGCACTCCCAAACTGGATAAGGACGGCAACCCGGTCCGGGGAAAGAATGAAAAAATCGTGTATGAGCCTTATAAGATCAAGGTATTCAATACGATCAATTTCTCAAAAAGTATGCACTATAACCCTTTTGCCTACATTCACAATGAGAAAGATATTCTGAAACTGGTAACGGTGCTGATTGCAAACACCAAAGGGGAAGGAAAATCCGGCGACGACTTCTGGGTCAAGGCCGAAACTTTGCTTTACACAGCGTTGATTGGCTATATTTATTATGAGGCCCCAACAAACGAGCAGAATTTTTCCACTCTGGTAGAAATGATAAACGCTATGGAGGTCCGGGAGGATGACGAAAGTTTCAAAAATGCCGTTGACCTTCTCTTTGACGCACTGGAGCAGAAAGACCCGGACCACTTCGCCTTACGCCAGTATAAAAAATACAAACTTGCGGCGGGCAAGACAGCAAAATCTATCCTTATTTCCTGTGGTGCCAGACTTGCCCCCTTCGACATTAAGGAAGTCCGGGAGATCACTATGTACGACGAGCTGGAGCTTGACCTAGTCGGGGATAGGAAAACGGCGCTGTTCTTTATTATCAGCGATACGGATGCGACGTTCAATTTCCTTGTCAGCATGGCTTATACCCAGTTGTTCAATCTGCTGTGTGAGCGTGCTGATGACAAGTACGGCGGCAGGCTGCCGGTACATGTGCGGTGCCTGATCGACGAGGCAGCCAATATCGGGCAGATTCCAAACCTGGAAAAGCTGATGGCAACGATCCGTTCCAGGGAGATTTCGGCCTGTCTGGTCCTGCAGGCGCAGAGCCAGTTAAAGGCGCTTTATAAGGATAACATGGACACCATCATCGGCAACTGTGACGCTTCCCTTTTCCTGGGAGGCAAGGAAGAGACCACGCTGAAAAGCTGGAATTCCCTGCTTGGGAAAGAGACCATCGACATGTATAACACCAGCGTCACCAAAGGCAATCAGGAATCCCACGGCCAGAACTTCCAGAAGTTAGGAAAGGACCTGATGTCGGTGGACGAGCTGGCCGTGATGGACGGCGGGAAATGCCTGCTGCAGATCAGAGGCGTGCGTCCTTTCCTCTCCCGGAAATATGATATTACCAGACACCCAAATTACCGGCTGCTTTCCGATTTCAATGAGAAGAACGCTTTTGACATTGAGAAATTTTTATCCACAAAAATGCCGATGCGTCCCGGCGAGCTGTACCGCAATTATGAAATCACAACCGGAGATTTGGAACAGGAAATACAAACTGCATAATGCTGTCTCTGCCTGTCTGGTTTTCTTGTGCGGTATTATTGACAAAGCCTGTCATACGCTGTAAGATAGACATGTAAAAATTAAATAGAAAAGGTGATGAAACTCCGGCATATTTGATGCCATAAAATCGGTGGCATGGGTATGACTGGAAAAGAGTAGATAGAATCAATTCAATAGGTAAAAACAAGCTGTTTCGGCAGTTTATTTTGTATACCTATATTTGATTTTATTTTACTCTTAACTGTTTTCATCATTGGAAAGATAAGTCGTAGAGTAAAATCTGCGGCTTTTTCTTTTCCCATCAAGAAAGGAGAAAACAATTATGTTAGACAGTATGCGTATGGCTTTAGAAAAACCGCCCCTTTATAAAAAGTCAGAGGGTGCCTTTTGGAATGATGAGTATATTTCAAAGCAAATGCTGAAAGCCCACCTTGATCCCCAATTTGAGGGTGCAAGCAGAAAATTGGATTTTATTGAAAGGTCTGTCGCATGGATAAAGGAGCTTGTAGACCCGATTTGCTATCCAACACTTCTTGATATTGGGTGTGGGCCAGGGATATATGCGGAAAGATTTACAAAAGAGGGCTATCAGGTAACAGGCATTGATTTTTCAAAAAGGTCAATAGACTATGCACTGGAATCCGCATTACGGCAGGAATTAAGTATTACATATCTGTTTCAAGATTATTTGCAAATGAATTTAAAAAAAGATTTTGATTTTGGAACAATGATATATTGTGACTATGGAGCATTATCAACATCTGACAGGCAGATTATTATGAGAAACGTGTATCAGCACTTAAAATACGGTGGGAAATTTCTGTTAGATGTTTTCAGCACAGCAAAATATGAATCTTTCACTGAAAATCAAACATGGAAATTCTGTAATCATAACGGCTTTTGGCGTGAGGGGAGTTACTTTGAACTTAATGGATTATATAAATATCCCGATAATGTGACATTAGAGCAGACATCTATTATTTCAGATAATGAAATAAATACCTATTACATTTGGAATACATGTTTTACAAAAGAAACATTGATTAAGGAGGTAAAAGAAGCTGGCTTTAAGGTATGCGGCATTTTTGGTGATGTAGCAGGCAGTCCATATAACAAAGACAGTTTCACGATTGCAATACTTTTAGAAAAATAATCTAATTATGCGGTCATGGCCAGAAATTTGAAAGCTCAAACCACATAATAC
>ERZ808041.1133-NODE-1133-length-11757-cov-3.454966_pt1 | contig 11757 bp, 19 predicted proteins | sample MGYA00380192_ERZ808041 | MGnify/ENA primary metagenome ERZ808041 (study PRJEB31490, sample SAMN06133412) | mouse gut metagenome | isolation source: Z1_1 | host: mice | place: China: Chengdu | collected 2015-05 ... | reverse complement strand
AAGCCTCATCTGCTCTTCTACATTTTTCCATTTCTCGCCCCTTAATTCCCAACCATTAGGAAGCGGAAACTCCTTTCCATTTGCTGATAATTTATTTGACTCCAAATAAATTGTGTATTTCCCTCCATCCCTTATACTTCTCAAGGTATCATCAATTCCTGCAGCATATCCATTGATAAAATATTGCGTAATAAGAAATGTTCCCTCTGAGGCGCCGTATTTCTCAACATAAGCATTTAAATTTCCCTCTCCTGTCTTCTGTACATTCGTCCAATACCATACCGCACTCTCTGCCGGATAATTATCTGCTATATAGGACGCCTTATCCCTTCCGGTATATGAATCTTTCATATCCTCCAAGAATCTTTCCTGCTCCTTTTCACCTGTTAGTTGAATATACCCCGCTCCTCGCTCCCACCATTCATAGCCACCCACAATATTACCCCTGGCCATGATAGCAGCTTTATATTCTTTCCATGCCGTTTCTGTACCCTTAGTACCCATCGCAGTTATTAAACCCTCTCCGCCCTCTATCCTAACAGTACAATTTTCACTCTCAGACAGCATCGTAGCAATCATCATATATGCACTTTCTCTTGAAGTTACTCCAAATCGCTGCATTGCACTATTCAACTTTCTAAGCTCTTCTTCTGATATATGTTCCCAGCCACATGCTTTTAGTTGTTCCAAAGTGAACTGAAATTCTATGGTCAGTCCCTTTCCTGTCAGTTTTTTCCTCTGTCCAGACCATGTAACAGTAATAATACCTCCTCTAATACATAACAGTGTCGACAACATCGTTAATCCTTCTTCCTGATTTCCGTTCTCGGAATGCCATTTCATTGTTTTATGATGGGCAGTATAATAACATTTTGTTTTGTCCATTAGCCATCTGCCCGGCATTCAGTGCATGAAATCTGCGGATTTCAGGTTCATCAAAATCCACCTCAAAACATGGCGTTGAGACACCGCCTGATGTCATTTCATATGCTGTCTCTACAAAACCACCTTCTCCTTTGATCCCCAGCCTTCCCTCCTTATAGTACATCTGTACTGGCTTGCTGCTCATCTGATCACATTCCAAAATTGCCCCATCCACTACATAATTCCATGTATCATCAATATACTTTGATAACATTTCCGACAAACATTCTTCTATATGTTTCTGTGAGAAATCATCATGTTTTTGACAATCCCACAAGATCTCCTTTTCAATTTTCATTGCCTGATTTAATCTTATCTCATTTAAATCTTCCATATACATTTCTTCCCCTCTTTTATATGATACCCAATTCTTTTCCATCTGGCCAAGAAATATTTCCTATCCACATACTTTCAAAAGTGCCCTACTGGATCCTAAACTCCCCGCCGGTAAAATAGATGTCATCGCTCAACGTCATAGTCGTCCCGCCCTGCTTTACCTGCAGGATCTCTTCCGCCGCCATCAGCAGGGACGCGGAACCGCTGGCTATGGTCATCTCCCCGTCCGCCTGGATCAGGATATCCTTATCGCTCGTCATCGAGATGCCCTCCTGGTCGTTCATCTCGATCGTCATTCCCTGATTATTGGTGATCAGGACTGTATCCGGCGTGAACAATATCTCCTTTCCGTACTTTGTCTTGAAGGACTTACGGTCCGGATCCTGTCTTGCACTGTCAGTCTCTTTATGTACGGAACTGGTCACCAAACATCTTCCCTCTTTGTCGGGCACATACAGGCGTACCGTATCCCCCACTTCCGGCATACTGTACCAGCCTGTCCCGTCAGGAGAGGAATACACGGTCGCATAGGAGAACCATTTCTTCCCGTCAGCCGCCTGCCACTCGTCCCCCTGAATGTCGATCTGCACGGTATCCTTCCGCACACCGGTGACTACCGCCTCAAAGGAACATCCCGCCACGTCCTGATGCTCTTCCGGAAGTGTCTGGAGCCCTTCTTTTCTCCTGAGCTTATACTCATGTACACATTCTGCGCCTATATAGCGTGTTATGATATCATAGATATAGTATCTTCCGCCTTTATAGAGCATGAAGTCGCCCAGCTGACAGATCTCCCTGTCTGTGACCGTCAGCGTCAGCATATCCGCCGGCTGCAGTCCTTTTATGCCATTGCCTGCATTCTGCCGGTATGTACGGGCATCCAGTGTCAGGGTGATGTCTGTCGCAGTGAAACCCTGCTCCATGCCTTCCGGCATCCCCACCGTATAACAGCATCCCTTCCGCGATGCATCCGGCGTGAGGTATCTGTTATGCAGGCTGGCAAGGCGTTTCAGGAATGCCCAGTCCGTCTCATGGTACTGCATCAGCACGCCCTCCGTCCTGTCGCTTTCCCCTTCTGTAAGCTGCACCCTGCCTCCTGCATAGCCTGCAGTTATCTGGTCAAAGAGCAGGCTGCAGTCCGTATCTTTATTCTGAAATACCCGATAATGCTCTTTAGCATCCATCAATACTGTGCCGCTTTCGGCTTTCAGACGCAGCAACGTCTCATAGCCGTCCTGCTCCATGGCAAAATCTGTCACGATCCCGTGAAAGAGGATCGTATTCATCCCTTCTTCCCCTTCTGCAGTCACTTTCACCCAGGTATCCGCATACAGCCTGCTTAAGTATGCTTCTCTCCTGTCGTCCTTTATCCGCAGGATGATTTCTGCATCCGCATGGCAGTTGATGCCTTTATGGATCCTGATATCCTGCAGTGCAACATATTCAAACGGTTCGATCTTGATCTGATAGTCTCTCATGTCCTCCTCCTTCTTCTATAGTCTCCAGCGCGCCAAGCGCCACCGGTTTCCATCTGTCATATTCAGGGAACCTGCAGTGGAAGTTCCCCAGGATGAGCCGTCCCTGCACGGCAAACAGGAAGAGCAGGCAGTACAGGCTCGTATCCAGGCAGAATGTCCTGCAGTCCATCCACGGCACCGGGATCTCCCCGGCCATTACAGTACCCTTATCATAAAAGACGGCCTGCTTCCACACCTTCCGCATATCCGCCCGCAGCTTTTCCATCCTCTGTTCCGGGTTCTCTGACCCTGTGGCCCCTCCTACAGAACTAAAAGAAAATGTGGCATCCGCGTTCCCATCTGTCACGGCTACATCAGGGTGCAGGAGATTCCTGTACTTGGCCAGCCGGTCTTTCTGCTCCATATCCTGCATGTATGCAGGGAGCATGATCGTACACAGCCCGCCGTACAGGATGCGCTCCTTAAATCCTTTCCGCTCCCGAACAGGAACAGCTGACTGTTCCTGTTTATATTTTCTTCTCAGTTCCAAGATGAGCCTGTCCCGATGGTTATCCTTATTCATCGTCTGCTGCCTTTCCACGCATGTGACCTTCTAAGTATTCTTTCCGCTGCACATCATTTCAGATCTGCCATGGCTGCGGCTGACCGCCGATAACCTCTGCTTCCTTCATCCTGATCCCGCTCATCCCCCGGCGCAGTACGCTCTCCACGAAGTCCAGTCTCCCTACGATACATTTTTTATCATAACCACGTATCCTGAAGACTGCCTTATCGACGATCTTATCTTTATCCAGTACCGGTTTTACGACCCTGTTTCCCATCAGATTGTACTGCGACTGTTCTGACAGACAATCGATCTCATCCAGAAACGGGATAAAGTAACTGACATTCGTCCCGCTTTCCTTATGCCATAACTTGATCCCGCGGTAAGGTATCTCCGGATGATACATCAGCATTGTTTTCAGGATGATATCCGATACCATGATAAAAGGACGGCATATCAGATCCGGGAAAAAGACTTCCATCGGCAGATCCATCTCCACGATATTCCACATCCCCAGCCTGCCTGTCTTTTCCCTGGTCAGCATACGGCTGTCGATCACATGATTCTTATTAATGTTATATGGGATCCTGTTCTTTTCATCTGTCTCGATCAGGAAATACTCCATCGTCTCACCTCTCATTCCCACTTGAGACTATTGTGTTTATACTTCTATATGTTCGGCGGAATCCCTTCCTCAACAATTACACTTTCCACATGCTTCATATACATTTCTGCCTGTTCCTTTACATCTTTATTTTTATTGCCGTAAATATGCAGGTCTGTCAGATTCTCCAGATTACGCAGTGCTTTCACATCTTCAACGTCCGTGCCTGCCAGCATAATGAATTTCAGATTATGCAGTTCAGCCAATGGCTCCACATCCGTTATCTTGATATTTATCAGATATAAGGACCGGAGCTCTGACAGGCCAGTAAGTGCACTCAGATCCATGGGGGATTTTTCATCATCATCTCTATACCACAACCACCACCCGTTATCCCATAAATAAAGTGATTCCAACTGTGTTAAATGTGAAAGACTTTCTACATTTCTAATGGATTCTCCAATAATGTGGATCTCTCTTAGATTTACACATTGACTAAGATGGCTCAGGTCAACGTCCGTCAGATACTCAACTGATAAGTTTCTCAGCCACATCAAGTCTGCAAAGATTGACAGGTCACTATCACCGTCATATCCTTCAAAATAGATACTGTCTATATACTGCAGATTTTTGATAAAAGACAAATCTACGTCACCCGATCCAGTAAATAACATTGACAATTCCTGCAGTTGTGTCAAACTGCCTAATGGCGACAGATCAATATCATCATCACCGGAAATTGCTATGCTCAAATATCTCAAATTTTTCAACTCTGCTATTCTTATGACATCTTCCTGCGTAACATCAGGCCAAAATGATATGCCTTCTACATGTTCCCTTATCCATTCATCGTTGCCTGTATTATCAACGGTTTCCTGTAAGTTAAGATCAGAAGCAGCCTCATACTGTGAATTTTTTTCTGTTATCAGCCGCAACTCCTGCTCTTCCGCACTTTCATCCATTATGTGAAATTCTGTTTTACCCTGCGCATATTCATAAATACACAGCAAAAAACACAGTACGACCACCAGTCTCTGTATTCTCTTCACGCCAAATCACTCCGATCATATGCTCAATATTATTTGTTAGCAAATTCTTCATATGCTACTTTCGCGGCTATTATCCTCTGACATATTGATGGATTTCAGTGGCGCACCATGTTTCTCAAAATACTGTCTGTCCTGACGGTCCATAAACTGACTGCCTTTTATCTGTTCTACATCAAATTCCTTTGTATCTGACATATTCTTCCTCTTCTTTACTGAGTTTTGCCAGCCTTCTATACGGTATCTGATCATACAGCATCAGAAACATGGATAACCGCCACGCTTCCCATATATTCCCCATACATGATCCGGAGGCTGTCTGACACTCTGACTCCACTCTCCGATACAGTACGCATGATCAGGCTGCCTATGCTTTTCATGATCCTGTACATCAGGGCATTATAATATTCTGAATACACCTTACTGACCTCATCCAATTCATAGTTCTGGACACGTATAAATTTCTCACTTACTTTCTGATGCAGGAATGCCATGTCCCCCTGATACGCATCCTGCAGCAGCTGCAGATCATAACAGTCTGCTGTCTCCTGTTCATCCAGATAAAACCCTTCATCCAATGCCTCTATACGGAGCAGCATTCTGTTAAGATGCACACCGCACTGCATAAAGCTGCATACCAGGTATGCAATCTTCCCTTTCTGTCCTCTCTCCTGCAGACCTTTTACCTGCACGAAAACTCTTTCGATTTTCCCACGCATTCCATTCCAAAACTCATTTCCTCTTTCTTCCAGCTTCTTCTGGATACTGCTCCCGGATTCCTGAAACCGGTCTTCCATATATGGCTGCATGGATCGAAGGATATCCTCTCTGCGGTCATATTTCTCATTCATATACCGTCCCTGCTTTCAAGATATATATCACCATTCTCTCTGATAATGTCCCAGCGATAATACTCTTCATCACTGAATATCGCGATCATTTGATTCCCTTTGAGTTCATAATGGCATCCCCACGCATCATAATCATCATCTTCTTTTTTGACAGCTTCTATATGTTCTGTCTCTAAATGTATCAAAACAGGTCCGGCATCGTTATAGCAGATGAAATGATCCTCATCTATCCATCCCGCGAAAAAATACTGCCATGTATTCCGAAAAATAAGATCTGGTACTTTCTCCTGAAAACGTACATATATCTGTGACGGGTTGTTTGGAATAAGCCCATTTAATATATATACTGCTTTTGTCCCTCCTGGTGAGATATTCCATTCTGCCTGCCTTACTTCTTCCTGATCCTGATAATATCCCTCTTCCAATATTTCATAAAGTTTCTCCGGCGCTGCTTCATTTCTTTCTTTGCTGCACAATTTTACTTTGATATATGAAAACTCTATTAAATTCCGTTCTTCCCGACTCATGCTGCTCTTATTTTCCAGAAAATACATCGATATGGCATAATCTCCAAAATATTGAAGAATTACATTTCCTATCTCCTGCCCGCCTGCTAAATAATCATTTTTCCCATACATATCCATATCTTCCGGAAATACACGGGCAAACCGTACCGCTGTAATCTCCTCAACATTATAATAATCGCCATCACCAAAAGGAACCGGTTCTCCTTGGTACCTCCACGCCTCTTTGACACAATACAGCATATCTCTGCCATATAATTCGTTTCTATCATATCGATTCTCAAATTCTTCCGTATCCATAGACAAAAAATCAGTCACAATTCCCGGCATCGTCAAAAGATCAGGTCTGCCCACCGCTTCTTCTGCATGAGCTGTAACCGCCTGTACGCCTATCCACACTATCTGAATGATCGTCATAATACATTTTTCTGTGAGCATAATCATTTTCTCCATTTATGTATCACTCAAACTTCCACTGCCATTCTATATTTTACCGCGGCCCTGCATCATCTTTGCATCATCTTTGCATCATTTCTGCATCATTTCTGCATTATGCCGCCGTCCTTATTTCCATCCCATATATGCTTCAAACATATCCGTTACATCCAGTGAGGTCTTCTTACTGTTTCCACTATTCTTGTCCTCCTGTACCGGACCATATTTAACTTTTATTATATTTTGCCCATAAACCATTTATTTCCATTGATCATTCATTATATCTCCACTTAAATAGAATCTCTGTGTTCCTGTCAGGCTCCCCTTAAAATACCGTACCTTATATAAAAAATAAAGCGCGTAAGTTTTGTTGCCGTACCGGTAACTTACGCACTTTATTTTACACTCTCTTACCAAGTGCAAATCCCATTTTAATGTTGGAAGTTTGAGTATTTAACTAAATCATATGGATAATATAATACGTCTTTCAGGTTGCTGTCATCTACATTTAAAAGTTTTGCAATAGCTCCAGCCTCAAAACTCCAATATCCATAATATATATTTTGCCTGCTTTTGTGTGCCTCATAGCATCCGCACGCTTCGTTATACCAATCATTTAATAGATATTCCTTCAAAAGTTCAATCTTATTTTCTTCATACACTACTTTCCGTAAAGTTGAAAACACATCAGGAAACAACAGTTGTTGGCATTGATCCGTTTGTTCCCCAATCCACGAATTTAATAAAAAGCTAAATAGCCAATCACTTATATCTGATTTATTTAGCATCTCTTTTATATGTATCGCATATACTTTATCTATTTCAAATAAAACCCCCATAGAAATCATTCTTAAATTTTTATTATAGTATTCCGGTTCCCAAACTTCATCCCAGCTATCTAATAAATCAAGATATTCGTTTTCCAGCAAAGATAATTCATCTCCTCTGGAATATTTGGCTGTCAATATTCCAAGTTTTAAATCATGTATCTTTGATCTTACGGGTATTATTCTGTCTGATCTCACCTCTCCCTTTTTCAATTTATCAGAGAATTTTTTTATTCGCAGCGAATCCTCATTTATAAATTCATTAAAATACTCCATATCTTTTAAGTGATCTCTCATGGTAATCTCCATTTTACCTTTTTTTATCCCCTATAAGACACGTCCATTTCTTTAGAGCTTAACACTTATCCTCTTCATTCTGAGCTTCCGTTTGTGGCTCCCATTCGTACAGATCAGGTATGCATCCCTCACAAATAACGGAGTTACCCAAACATCAGAAAGAACCCCAAGGAAAGGTGTTCGATTTTTTCATAATCCGTTTGACACTACCTATTCAATAAGTAACTGCTTTAATGCCTCTGTTCCCCGTTCATTTATAATCGTTCTAATACTAAAACCCCTTTTATTACAATCATCAAACTCTTTTGTATTTTTAAGGCATTCTTTCATAAACTCCAACCCCTCATTAGAACAAACTTTCAATATCTCATGACATAAAGTGTAGATTGCTGAATTTCCATATTTTATATCTTTTTCTCTTAAAGATGTCCCTCTTTCCAATAATATCTTTGCAATCTTTAATGCCCCTTCACAATTAATATTGCTCGCAATATAATGGAACTCATTACACCCTTCTTTAGAAACAACATTTACTCTGGCATTATTATTTAACAAATATTCTGCAATATCGAACTTCCTGGAAGACAGGCAATGCTCAAGTAAGCTCATTCCTCGTTCACCTGTAAAACCTATCACTTCATCCAACATTTTTTCATCGTTATATAATTTCAAGTTCAGTTCTTCAATACTGCCAAATTTAACAACTGTTACATAATCTGCTTTTTCTATATTCATATGTTTGCTCATACTCTAACCAACTAATCTTGATTAGAATCTCCTTTCTCTCAGATTTATCAAAGTAAGCTAAGCTGTTACCGATGCATATGGCACCATGCAGAAAGCCGCTCCCGCCACCGCCCCTTCTGTAGAACTGATATTTCAACGTTAGCTTTCTTTTCACTATTATCATATATCCCATTTCTCTCTTAAAATCTCTACAGTTCTCAAATTTAAATATACCTAAATGTAGGGCTTATATTAAAGTCTACCCCCAGTTCTCGTAACTTGACAACTGCCGCCTTAATCTCAGGTGCCTTTGCCTTTAATATACATACATTATTTTCTTCAAGCATTTGTTTAGCAATAATAAAATTAACACCTGCAGTTTTTGCTACTAATTTAATTTTTTCTCTATCTATTTTTAGTACGTTTCTAACATAAAGGCTATATTCAGTCACATCAGAATATATTGGATCAATATATGTTGTTATTATGCTCCACCCACAATCCGGACATCTCCATCCCTGTGTGGCTCCTTCAATAGTCCAGTACATTTCTCTCATGCATTTCTCACATGTCATTTAATATTTCCTCCCGGTACAAATGCTTTAAAATCTCCCATATCATTCATATTCAGCAGTCTTCCATTATGCATTCCTGTAACAAAATAATAACCATCTGGAGTTGCCCATAAATAGCAGGTGACTTGAACATATTGATCTCCTGCAGTGTATGGAATGCGCATTTATCACGCATTCCTTGAGAACATTTATATTTACTCTCTTTTCATATCAAATTAGTCTCAAATATCAAAATAATTTCGTAATTCATTTGTCCGCTTAGTCACCTGTCATCAAAACTATAGCTTCTCTCCTGTATCTGTATAGATAAAAAACTTTTTATTATCCTCATACATCAACGTCAACTCCGTTCCTACCGGCATATCAAAAATAGCAGCTATTGCCGGCTCTATTTCAAAGATTGTCCCCCAATCACATACCACCGAATTAGATACATTTTTTAAATACTCATCTGTATCTATTTCCGACAAAAAACGCCATCCATTATCAACTTCATGGACACTATTCTCCCGAAAACACCATTTTAATTTACCTTTTCCTTCTAATATATTCCTTGAAACAACAGATCCTCCCATATTCATACTTTTTCTCATGTACAATCCTCCTCATATTCAGTGGTAGTGCCAACTTTATATGCCCAAAGTCAGCTCAACCCCCGTAAATTCAAGTCCTCCATACTCCACACCTCTATTCAAAACTGATTTACCTCTATCATCTTATCTGGCTTGATCAAACAGATCGGCCAGTTCCGTTGCACCAGTCAACATCTCCAAAACTACATCAATTTTGACATCAACTTGTCATAGATCATCCTTCCAGTGAACATCAGATAGAGGATAGTGACTGGGTATACAAGACATGCGATTATCCTACAGCATATGTGCAATAAGATCTTATCTCTGTCATATAACTCCATACACACAGCTGCTTTATATTTGGCAAAAAACTTCCCCAGCGATCTTTTCTTTAAAACGATTTCCAAAACCCAGTAATATCCAAACATGGAAGCTGTATAAGTCACAATATACACTGCAAATATAAGATACTGTGAACAACTGCCTATATAAGCATAAAAGTAATTTTTACTGAACCGCCATAAAGTGATAACAAGTCCATATACTACAATATTCAATAAAAACACGATATGCATATCCAGCCACGCTGCCAAAACTCTTCTGCTTTCATTTGATTTTTCTTTCTTTTCTTCCATATTTCCTTCCTTATTACCCGTTAGAATATTTAAAAGCCCAGATCCACTTTTTTGCAAATTTTATCAGATCTATACTTTGTGTCTGCTCCACCTTATTTGGAGGCTCTTTTCTATCATCATACTTTATTTTCCACAGTAACAGCTTTGAAGTGATTATCTCGCCTTCTCTATTTCTATATTTTAACTTTACACGCGGCAGAGAATGAAAACAGACTGTATCATCCACACATTCTTTGTCGTATGTAAATTCAGGACTGGCATAAGGGATACCAGCTTTCCATCCTGTATTATGTTCCATGATTCTCACGCTGCTCAGAGGTCTGTTTATAGTTATAAGGAGGATGTTATTATCATAGTCAAATTCACTGACCAATTCACTTTCCATTCCATAAACAGCATACTCTGTCTGATATTCCTCTTCGCTATCTACAATAAAAGTCCACTGTTTTTCATATAAAGATACGTCCAGAATCTCATTCCATTCCGCTTTTTCCGCTTTACCCCTGTCCAGCTCATCCCTGCCAATATATTCAAAAGATAGATCCCTGGCATTAATATAGTTCCATGACACTATCATGTTAATGATCGATCCAATAACAGGTTCTGATGTGACAAATAGTGCAGCCTCCCTTGGATTTTTATCTACGATAATAGTAACAACCCATAAAAAACATATGATTGTCGCACATATTTTTCTACGCATTCCATTGACACCTCATATCTCGATTCTTACCTCTCAGTTCTCATACTGATCTTTAAAACTCTATCATTATTATCTGCCATCACAATCATGCTGATCATACTTAGCCCACTGGATAAAGCACACAGAATCAAATAATCAATAATAAATGCTGCCATCCGTTTCATAGCTAATTCATTCGTTTTTGTAATCCATGTCGAACCGTACACGCACCTGCTCCGCCTGTGTATCCAGTACCGTCGCCGGCAGGAGCAGCCCGGTCACATATGGGTCATCATACCTGTCCGCATACGACCCTGGCTGATCCGCAAGCGTATAATAAAACTGCAGAAATTCGCCACCGACAGTACGGAGAATGATATAGCCGTATAAGGCCGCCAGTTCTAACTGCGTCCCACATGCGTATCCATCAGCAGCTGGAATACCTCCACGGATCCCTTTGTATCACAAAGGTCTGTTCCATCTGCCGTTCTGCTGAACGTAGTACCATTTTTCTTCATAATACCACCACTGATCCATTACTTTTTCAGTCCTATAGTGTCTACCCATCAGCCAATAATCCTCGTCAAACTCTGCTTCACAAACCTCACCAGTCCACGCATCAATTGGTAGATCAGTCGGATTATAATAAAATCCATAATGCAATATTTCGTTTGTATTACTCACTAAGATAGCTGTAT
>ERZ808041.1130-NODE-1130-length-11800-cov-4.429071_pt1 | contig 11800 bp, 12 predicted proteins | sample MGYA00380192_ERZ808041 | MGnify/ENA primary metagenome ERZ808041 (study PRJEB31490, sample SAMN06133412) | mouse gut metagenome | isolation source: Z1_1 | host: mice | place: China: Chengdu | collected 2015-05 ... | reverse complement strand
GGACGTCAGTATCAGGAAAACGATCTGCCGGATCTGATCGCTTCGCTCGATCAACCGTTCCTGCTGATCCTCGACGGTGTAACCGATCCGCACAACCTCGGCGCGTGCCTGCGCAGCGCGGACGCCGCTGGCGTTCATGCGGTGATTGTGCCGAAAGATCGCTCCGCACAGCTCAACGCCACGGCGAAAAAAGTGGCCTGCGGCGCGGCGGAAAGCGTTCCGCTGATTCGGGTGACTAACCTGGCGCGCACCATGCGTATGTTGCAGGAAGAGAATATTTGGATCGTCGGTACGGCAGGAGAGGCGGATCATACGCTCTATCAGAGCAAAATGACCGGACGGCTGGCACTGGTGATGGGCGCAGAAGGTGAAGGCATGCGTCGCCTGACCCGTGAACATTGCGATGAGTTGATCAGCATCCCAATGGCAGGAAGTGTTTCTTCGCTGAACGTTTCTGTGGCGACAGGCATTTGCTTATTTGAAGCGGTACGCCAGCGTAGCTAATTTCTCGGAATTGTGAAAAGCCATCCAAAATTGGATGGTTTTTTTTTATCTATAGCTGATAAGATAATTATTGAAATAAAACATTCATTATATTAATCATTAACCTCAATTTATATGGAATAATATATGGCATGGAACCCATTAGCGCTGGCTGATGCGCTACAAACCTGGCCTGATATTGATATTAAAAATAGTGAAAACGCATTAATCATGAAAATGAATGATTATGGCGATTTACAGATCAATATCATATTTACTTCGCGACAAATTATTATAGAAACATTTATTTGCCCTGTAAGTTGTATTAAAAATCGTGAAGAATTTAATCTGTTTCTGTTAAGGAATCAGAAATTAATGCCGCTTTCTTCGGTAGGAATCTCCAGTATTCAGCACGAAGAATATTATGTGGTATTTGGTGCTTTATCACTCAATTCCTCACTCAGCGACATTATGCTTGAGATTACTACGCTGGTCGATAACGCGATGGATCTCGCTGAAATCACAGAAGAATACTCACATTAATTACAAGGACCAGTATTTATGGGGATTTTAAAAAGTTTATTTACGTTGGGTAAATCTGTGATCTCGCAAGCGGAAGAATCCATTGAAGAAGCACAGGGCGTTAGAATGCTCGAACAGCATATACGTGATGCCAAAGCAGAATTGGATAAGGCCGGTAAATCACGCGTCGATCTACTGGCAAGAGTGAAATTGAGCAACGATAAACTGAAAGATTTACGTGAACGTAAAGCCAGCCTGGAAAAGCGTGCTCTTGAAGCCTTAAGCAAAAACGTCAACCCGTCTTTGATTAATGAAGTTGCAGAAGAGATCGCCCGTCTGGAAAACCTCATCAATGCTGAAGAACAAGTGTTGGCAAATCTTGAAATCTCACGTGATGGTGTGGAAAAAGCAGTATCTGCTACAGCTCTGCGGATCTCTCAGTTTGAGCAGCAGCTGGAAGTGGTGAAAGCGACAGAAGCAATGCAGCGAGCGCAGCAGGCTGTTACCTCCTCAACGCTGGGTGCATCTTCCAATGTTTCTACGGCGGCAGAGTCATTAAAACGTCTGCAAGTACGTCAGGCTGAACGTCAGGCCCGACTGGATGCTGCGGCAGAGCTGGAAAAAGTTGCAGATGGTCGCGATCTGGACGAAAAACTGGCAGAAGCGGGGATTGGTGGCGCCAATAAAAGCAGTGCCCAGGATGTACTGACAAGATTGCAACGCCAACAGGGTGAGTAATTTATTTGCCAGCCTTTATACCAGGCTGGCAGTTATATATTCGTCATGCTTCAAGTTGCTTATGCTGTGTTTGCGGGTTATTCGCCCTTTCAAAGCTAACACCAGTGTTTTGTTCTGTAATTTTAATTAGTTAGAGTATATTTCATTAGGCTTTGAGGATTAAATATGTCTGGTTTTTTCCAGCGTCTGTTTGGCAAGGATGATAAGCCGGTCATCGTTCGAGGTCCGCTAGGTCTGCATTTGAATAGTGGTTTTACGCTCGATACTCTGGCGTTTCGTCTGCTGCAGGATCTGTTACTGGTGGATCTACCGGGTGAAGAATTCACAGTTGCTGCTATTAGCCGTATCGATCTTGGCGGCGGTAGTCAGATTTTCCGATATTACACTTCTGGTGATGAATTCCTGCAAATTAATACTACTGGCGGAATGGACTTTGATGATATTGAAGATATCAAACTCTTTGTTTATGAAGAGAGTTATGGCATCAGTAAAGAGAGTCATTGGCGTGAAACGATTAGTGCCAAAGCGATGGGGACGAAGACATTGCACTGGCAGGAAAAACAGTGGCAGCGCTTTTTTAACAGTGAAGAACCTGGAATTATTGAGCCTATCTACATGCTGGAAAAAGTAGAAAATCAAAACAATGCTAAATGGGAAGTACATAATTTCACAATGGGTTACCAACGGCAGGTAACAGAAGATACCTTTGAATATTTGTTATTAAATGGTGAGGAGTCATTTAGCGATCACGGGGAGCCAGAATGGATATTTTCTCGCGCCCTTGGCGTTGATATTCCTCTGACGTCTCTTAATATTATTGGCTAATTTCAGGGAAGTTTACGATGCATATACTGGAATCATTACTGGCTTTTTGTTCATACTTTTTTATTGGCATAGCTATGGTGATCTGCTTTCTCTTTATCTATTCCAAAATCACACCACATAATGAGTGGCAATTAATTAAAAATAATAATACGGCAGCAGCACTAGCTTTTGGAGGAACATTGCTGGGCTATGTTATTCCATTATCCAGTGCGGCAATTAATGCAGTAAGTGTCCCGGATTATTTTGCCTGGGGTGGAATTGCATTGGTTGTTCAACTATTGATATATGGCGGTGTCAGGTTATATATGCCGGCACTAAGTGAAAAAATCATTAATCATAATACGGCAGCGGGAATGTTTATGGGCACCGCTGCGTTAGCTGGCGGTATTTTTAATGCTGCCTGCATGACATGGTAATGGATGATCATGGCTAAAAAACGCAAATCTACAAAAGGCAATAATACACTCAAACATGCCACCGCCAGCCGTATCAATCGGCCAGCAGGTGCCACGTCTGCCAAACGAACACGTTATACAGAAAAATATCTGACACTGGCGTTAATGGGTACAGCTGCATTTTTTGTACTTAAAGGTTGTAACGACAGTGGTGACGTTGATAACAATAACGACGGCGACGGTACTTATTATTCCAGTGTGCAGGATTGTATTTATGCAGGTAACGATTCTACCGTTTGTGCTGACGGATGGAACAACGCTAAAACCCTATTTTATGCCGATGTGCCGAAGAATTTGTCGCAACATGGCTGCCTGATGCAGTATCAAAATTGCTATTTCGATAGTGGCAATCAGGCCTGGCTACCGGTTGTGTCCGGGTTTCTGCTTAGCCGGACAATTCGTAAAGATCGCGATGAACAGTACGTTTATAACAGCAGTGGATCGTCATACTCATCCCGCCCGGTCTGGCTTTCTACCTATGGGAAATACACCTGGCGCTCAGGGGCAGGAAATAAAAGTACAGCCAGCACCAGTAGTTTTTCAACGAAAAAGGCGTCGACTGTCTCCCGTGGCGGTTATGGGCGTTCGTCCAGTGCGCGTGGGCATTGGGGAGGCTGATCATGTTAAGACATGATATTTCTGTACGTCGCGATCTGGATCGAATTGCCGCCGATCATGGCTTCGACTTTCATATTATCGACGATGAAATCTATTGGGATGAGAGCAGAGCATACCGTTTCACCCTCAGGCAAATTGAAGAACAGATTGAGAAACCGACCGCAGAGCTGCATCAGATGTGTCTTGACGTTGTGGATCGTGCTGTTAAAGATGAGCAGATTATGCAGCAGCTGGCGATCCCACCACTATATTGGGATGTGATCGCTGAAAGTTGGCGTGCCAGAGATCCTTCGCTGTATGGTCGGATGGATTTTGTCTGGTGCGGTAATGCGCCTGTAAAATTGCTCGAATACAACGCTGACACACCCACCTCATTGTATGAAGCATCTTACTTTCAGTGGTTGTGGCTGGAAGATGCTCGACGTAGTGGTGTAATTCCCCGTGATGCCGATCAGTACAACGCAATTCAGGAGCGTCTGATCTCACGCTTTGCTGAGCTTTATAGTCGCGAGCCTTTTTATTTCTGCTGTTGCCAGGATACCGACGAAGACCGTACCACTGTTCTGTACTTGCAGGATTGCGCACAACAGGCAGGCCAGGAATCCCGGTTTATTTATATCGAAGATCTTGGACTTGGTGTTGGTGGGGTACTGACAGATCTGGATGATAATGTGATTAAACGTGCATTCAAGCTTTATCCGCTGGAGTGGATGATGCGTGATGATAACGGCCCACTATTGCGTTCTCGTCGTGAACAGTGGGTGGAACCGCTATGGAAAAGTATCCTCAGTAACAAAGGGCTGCTACCGCTGCTATGGCGCTTTTTCCCCCATCATCCCAACTTGTTACCTGCCTGGTTTGAAGGTGAGAAATCACAAGTCAATGCAGGTGAAAACTATGTGCGAAAACCTATATTTTCTCGTGAGGGTGGTAATGTCACTATCTTTGACGGTAATAATGCCGTTATAGATCATGCTGAGGGTGATTACGCCGATGAGCCAATGATTTATCAGGCATTTCAGCCTCTGCCGCGTTTTGGTGATAGCTACACACTGATCGGCAGCTGGATTGTTGATGATGAAGCATGTGGCATGGGTATCCGCGAAGATAACACCTTGATCACAAAAGATACTTCACGTTTTGTTCCTCATTACATTTCTGGCTAGGAATGTGTTAGCGATTCCTCTCTGTCATGAATGAATGGCAGTGACCATACTTAAGGTTACTGCCATTGATGGAGGGAGACATAGTGCACTGGCAAACTCACACTATATTCAATCAACCTGCACCGTTGAATAACAGTAATTTGTATTTGTCTGATAGCGCGCTTTGCGAAGCCGTAAACCGTGAAGGTGCAGCCTGGGATAACGAGTTGCTTGCCAGTATTGGCCAGCAACTGGGGACCGCAGAATCTCTGGAGCTTGGGCGGCTGGCGAATATCTATCCGCCAGAGCTGCTGCGCTACGATGCGCAGGGGAGACGGTTAGATGATGTCCGTTTTCACCCTGCCTGGCATTTACTGATGCAGGGATTATGTGCAAATCGGGTACATAATCTTGCATGGGAAGAAGATGCCAGAGTCGGATCATTTGTGGCGCGGGCTGCCCGCTTCATTATTCACGCCCAGGTTGAAGCCGGGACGCTTTGCCCTATTACTATGACCTTTGCCGCCACACCTTTGTTGTTAGAGTTATTACCCGCGCCGTTTCAGGACTGGAAAACACCATTATTAAGTGATCGCTATGATTCTCATCTTTTGCCCGGAGGGCAGAAGCGAGGGCTACTTATCGGCATGGGAATGACTGAAAAGCAGGGTGGGTCAGATGTATTGAGCAACACAACTCAGGCCGAACGTCTGGAGGATGGCTCGTATCGATTAGTGGGACATAAGTGGTTCTTTTCTGTGCCACAAAGTGATGCACATCTGGTGTTGGCACAGACGAAAGGTGGACTTTCTTGTTTCTTCTTGCCGCGTTTTTTACCTGATGGTCAACGCAATGCCATTCGTCTTGAGCGGCTGAAAGATAAGTTGGGCAATCGTTCTAACGCCAGCTGCGAAGTGGAATTTCAAGATGCGATTGGCTGGCTGGTGGGCAATGAGGGGGAAGGTGTTCGCTATATTCTTAAAATGGGCGGTATGACACGCTTCGATTGTGCATTAGGTAGCCATGCCATGATGCGCCGAGCTTTTTCACTGGCTATTTATCATGCTCATCAGCGACAAGTTTTCGGTAAACCTTTGATTGAACAACCACTCATGCGCAATGTCCTCTGCAGTATGGCATTGCAACTTGAAGGGCAAACTTCTCTGCTCTTCCGTTTGGCGCGGGCGTGGGATCGACGTACCGATGAAAAAGAAGTGCTTTGGGCGCGTTTATTTACTCCAGCGGCAAAATTTGCAGTGTGCAAAGCAGGAATGCCTTTTGTGGCAGAAGCAATGGAAGTGTTGGGGGGAATTGGTTATTGCGAAGACAGTGAGTTGCCCCGACTTTATCGGGAAATGCCAGTAAACAGCATCTGGGAAGGGTCTGGTAACATCATGTGCCTGGATGTACTGCGCGTTTTAAGTAAGCAACCAGGCGTCTATGATCTACTGACGGATGCTTTTGCTCAGGTTAAAGGCCAGGACCGGCATTTTGATCGGGCAGTCAGACGTTTCCAGCAGCTGCTGCGCAAACCATCTGAAGAGCAAGGGCGGGAGATCACCCTACAACTTTTCATTTTAGGCTGTGGAGCACAAATGTTACGCCATGCTTCGCCGCCCATTGCTGAAAACTGGTGTCAGTTGATGTTAGGTCATCGTCGGGGTGTTCGGATAAGCGAACAAGTTCAGAATGATTTGTTGCTACGGGCGACGGGAGGCGTTTGTCTGTAGTTTATTGTTCAGCATCGCATCTGGCATTAAGTGCCTGATGCGATGCTGGCACGCATACGCAACTATTTGAAAACGTTACCTTTGTTGGCCGGATAAGGTGCTTTCACCACATCCGGCATTCTTGACCTGGCAATTGTGATGTTCAGGCGTAAAGTATCGCCTGGACACGCCAGTTATCAGGCTGTTGCTCCTCGTACATCTGAATAATTCGGTACCAGGATGCACCTTGCTCATCGGCTTTCAACGCTACGACACGTTCCACATCTTGTGGGTCGCCTGAAATATTTCTGACAGAGATAAGCCCAATTTCATTAAGACCTGTAACGCAATCAGCACTGGCGAATTCGGCAGACTGTGCCGTGGTATCCATCAGGCCAGTTGCTAACCGTGGAGAGGATAAGGCAAGTGATTGTTTCATCGTCAGCTCCATTTTCGTTTCCCCTGAACAGGAGGGGTTATCCATTGTGGAATAAATTTCCGGCTTCCAGCAGGGAATCTATATTGCCCAGATAAACGAATAGAGACGCAAACTAATGTAAAGCTGATAATAATTTCATCTACAACTATACCCGTCATACTTCAAGTCGCATGTGCTGCGCTTACGCTCGCTCATCCCAGTCACTTACTTATGTTAGCTCCTGCGGACTCACTCACTTATCGCTTTCCTGTCACTTGAATTATTTAGAGTATTTTGTCGATATAAAATAGCTTGTGAATACCACTGTCCTGTTACGATGGTTTCATCCACCATTATTACGACATAATAATCAGCTTTTGCTGCTGCAGCTTTCGCTCTGATTTCTGCCAGCGCATCATCCGGAGAACCATGTACCATGGCACTCACTGTACCCATCCGTTGTAAGCCCTGGGTCTGATCGCGGCGGATTTCCTGAGGATGGTCTGCGACAGGTGGTGCAGGTTGTGGCGTTCCCTGTAGCGCACTACATCCACTTAACAATAAAACCAGTATCAGAGCGGCAAACCGAAGCATAACTCTCTCTCGTTTCCTGATAGCCATAGTGTAGTACCTAATTAATTTCCCTTAAGAGGGAATGTTCGTGAAGTGTTAGCTGACACGCGATTTTCGAATGAAAATGTTGTGAAAACGTAATCTGCTTCTCAACATTATGCTCCACTCTGCCAGCAATTATTGTTGCGTTAGGTATTTCCTCATGGCATACCAAATTAAAAGGGGGAACACATGATAGAAATAGAAACGCAAAGACTGGCAGATATTCCTGTACTTCACGCTTATCCGGCAAAACAAAATGAAAAGCCGTTACCATGCATTGTTTTTTATCACGGCTTTACTTCCTCCAGCCTGGTTTATAGCTATTTTGCTGTTGCTCTGGCGCAGGCGGGTTTTCGCGTCATTATGCCTGATGCACCTGATCATGGCTTACGCTTTTCTGGCGACGCCGGACGACGGATGTATCATTTCTGGCAAATTCTGCACAAAAACATGGAAGAGTTTTCTGCGATACGCGAGGGGATTATTGCAAAAAAATGGCTGCTTGATGGGCGTCTTGCGGTGAGTGGCGCATCGATGGGCGCAATGACTGCTCTGGGGATTAAAGCCCGCCATACATCGATTCATTGTGCTGCCAGCCTGATGGGGTCAGGATATTTCACCCAACTCGCTCAAACTCTGTTTCCCCCACTCGTACCAGAAACACCTGCTCAGCAGAAAGAGTTCGAGGCGATTCTTGCTCCGTTGGGGCAGTGGGAAGTGACAAATAAGCTATCGCACCTTGCAGACAGTCCCCTGTTGCTATGGCATGGACGGGATGATGATGTCGTTCCGGCCATTGAATCTTATCGCCTGGAGCAGGCGTTAACACAAGCAGGGCTGGCGGATAATCTGACCTGTCAGTGGCAGGAAGGCGTAAGACACCGCATTACACCAGAAGCGCTGGCGGCAACGGTGAACTTTTTCCGCCAGTATCTTTAAACCCGTAAAACGCGGACCCCTTGCGCTTCCAGTTGTTGCAGGATTTCCGGGTTTGCGTTTTTACCTGTGATCAAGGTATCAATTTGGTCGGCACGACTAAACAACATGCCAGCTCGTTCACCCACTTTGCTACTGTCGACCAGTACTACCAGTTTGCCGACTACACTAAGCATCTTTTGCTCTGCCATGGCGGTTAGCATGTCTGTTTTATATAAGCCATCTGCTGTCAGTCCTTTACCGCTGGTAAACATCCAGTGTCCGGCGTACAAACTGTTCTCGCTACCCTGAGGACTTAAGGTAATGGACTGGCTTTTATTATACTGCCCTCCCATGATGATCACGCTTTCATGCTCTTGATCGATAAGATAATTCGCCAGCGGTAAATAATTGGTGATGATCTGAACCGGTTTGCCGCACATTTCACGGCCAAGCAGGAACGCCGTAGAACCGCAGTTAATTACGACACTTTCACCAGGATTCACTAGTTGTGAAGCCGCTTTAGCAATACGCACTTTTTCATCATGATTTTGCGCCTGATGCAAATTCATCGGTGTCCAGCGCGGCCTTTGCTGAGCAATACCCTCAGCACCGTTACGTACTTTTTTTAGCTTGCCACTTTCGTCAAGTTTATTGATATCCCGACGTGCAGTTGCAGGGGAGATTCCCAGGCGTTCGACAACATTCTCTACGGTGACAAAACCCAGCTGGGCCAGCATCTCCAGTAGAATTTGATGCCTTTGTGCTTCTGTCATGAGCTATTCCGATACAATATGATTTATTTAGATGATATTTGAAATAGCCTGAAAATACTACGCCGGATGGCGCGAAGAACGCGACTCCATCCGGCATAGCACGCTGATTACAAGAAAGATTTGAACGGCAGATCAGGTTCAATGGTAAAGCAGTCATCAAAACCGCGTGGATAATGATATTCAAAGTTATCTTTATCCAGAGGCCAGGTAAACTTACCGCCAACCTGCCAGATAAACGGTTTAAAGCCATACTTCAGACGATCTTTTTTCATCTCCCACAACACGCGGATCTCTTGTGGATCAGCCTGGAAGTTAGACCAAATGTCGTGGTGGAACGGGATCACAACTTTCGTATTTAGCGCTTCTGCCATGCGCAGGATATCGGCGCTGGTCATTTTGTCAGTAATACCGCGCGGGTTTTCACCGTAGGAGCCCAGAGCTACATCGATCTGATGCTCATTACCATGCTTCGCATAATAGTTGGAGTAGTGGGAATCGCCACTGTGATACAGGGTGCCGCCAGGGGTTTTGAAAAGATAGTTAACCGCACGCTCGTCCATACCATCTGGCAGTACACCAGCTGCTTTTTGCTCGGCAGGAAGGGTGATCAGTGCTGTACGGTCGAAGGCATCAAGCGCATGAATTTCAATGTCTTTCACTTTCACCACGTCGCCTGGTTTAACTACGATGCAACGCTCTTTCGGCACACCCCAGCCAATCCATAAATCCACACAGGTTTTCGGTCCGATAAATGGTACGTCATCAGCGCAGTTTTGCATCACGGCGGCGGCCACGTTGACGTCGATGTGATCGTTATGATCGTGAGTAGCCAGTACGGCGTCGATCTGGCGAATCGCAAACGGATCAAGAACAAACGGGGTAGTACGCAGGTTCGGCTGCAGTTTTTTCACACCAGCCATGCGCTGCATCTGATGCCCTGCTTTCATCAGTGGATTGCCGTGACTTTGTTTACCCGTTCCGCACCAGAAATCGACGCACACATTGGTGCCACCTTCAGATTTCAGCCAGATCCCGGTGCAACCGAGCCACCACATCGCAAAGGTGCCCGGCGCAACTTGCTCTTGCTCAATCTCTTCATTCAGCCAGCTTCCCCATTCAGGAAAGGTGCTCAGGATCCATGATTCACGTGTGATGCTTTTCACTTTACTCATCGCCATTTACCTTCTCGAGTGTGCAAATTAAATCAATATGTGATTTGTTTTGATTGATACTGGCACTAATTTTTCAAGATGGCAATGGTGGAATTTTACGGAATGTGATGTAAGTGGAACGATTTGCATTCGTTAATAGAACGTTTTATGACGTGATTTATTTTTTATATATATGAATAAAAAGAAATTTATAACTTATCCATCTATCCCACAAATTTAGTGTGTATTTAATTTGCGTACTACGTCACGTTTAATCAAATTTAATCTTGTTGTGATTTAATTTGAAAACTAGAGTGTGGACACCATCCTGGGCATGGCCTTGCTCAGCAACTCTGATCACTGGAGAGCATCATGGAGATCCTCTACAACATCTTTACCGTGTTTTTTAACCAGGTCATGACCAATGCCCCGTTACTGCTGGGTATTGTGACCTGTCTGGGTTATATCCTGCTGCGCAAAATTGTCAGCGTGATTATCAAAGGTACGATTAAAACCATTATTGGTTTCATGTTGTTGCAGGCAGGGTCCGGCATCCTGACCAGTACCTTCAAACCGGTGGTGGCGAAAATGTCGGAAGTCTACGGCATCAACGGTGCGATTTCAGATACTTACGCGTCGATGATGGCAACCATTGAACGCATGGGCGATGCTTATAGCTGGGTAGGTTACGCGGTGTTGTTAGCGCTGGCACTGAACATCTGTTACGTGCTGCTGCGTCGCATTACCGGTATTCGTACCATCATGCTGACTGGTCACATCATGTTCCAGCAGGCGGGGCTGATTGCCGTTACGTTGTTTATTTTCGGCTATTCCATGTGGACGACCATTATCTGCACCGCGATTCTGGTTTCGCTCTACTGGGGCATTACCTCCAATATGATGTACAAGCCGACTCAGGAAGTGACGGATGGCTGCGGTTTCTCCATCGGTCACCAGCAGCAGTTTGCATCATGGATTGCTTATAAAGTCGCGCCGTTCCTGGGCAAAAAAGAGGAGAGCGTTGAAGATCTCAAACTGCCTGGCTGGCTGAACATTTTCCACGACAACATCGTCTCCACGGCGATTGTCATGACCATCTTCTTTGGCGCCATTCTGCTCTCCTTCGGTATCGACACCGTGCAGGCGATGGCAGGCAAAGTGAACTGGACGGTCTACATCCTGCAAACCGGTTTCTCCTTCGCGGTGGCGATCTTCATCATCACTCAGGGCGTGCGCATGTTTGTGGCGGAACTCTCTGAAGCGTTTAACGGTATCTCTCAGCGCCTGATCCCAGGTGCGGTTCTGGCGATTGACTGTGCGGCTATCTATAGCTTCGCGCCGAACGCCGTGGTTTGGGGCTTTATGTGGGGCACCATCGGTCAGCTGATTGCGGTTGGCATCCTGGTCGCCTGCGGTTCCTCGATCCTGAT
>ERZ808041.1124-NODE-1124-length-11897-cov-16.529949_pt1 | contig 11897 bp, 16 predicted proteins | sample MGYA00380192_ERZ808041 | MGnify/ENA primary metagenome ERZ808041 (study PRJEB31490, sample SAMN06133412) | mouse gut metagenome | isolation source: Z1_1 | host: mice | place: China: Chengdu | collected 2015-05 ... | reverse complement strand
TCATCGTCACCAACATTTAGATTGTAATTATCTAGTACATATTTAATTGACTGTTCTTTAAGCTGATCACGTTTTACGTTTTTACCCTGAGAGAAAAATAACTGTTTTCTCCAGTTGCTTGGACGAATCGTATTAAATTCGCAGCCATGATTTATGCACCATGCATAAATTACCCCTTGTAATCGAGTAAGGAAACGTTGTGTTTGTGCGTTCCTCAATACAACAGTTTCTTCTATATATACTATATTGGGTTTATAAATTTCTAACATTCCCCATAATTTTTGAGACATTGCTTCAAAACGTGAATCCACATTTTTATTTTTGCTGCAATCTAATAAAAGATGCTCTTTATATTTTCCATTACAGAAATAAGCACAGCCTGATTTTGTCGTTGAGCTATCAATAGTGATCAGCTTTGCACTTATAAAAATCACCTCATTCTTAAAGAACTCCACTATCAATAATAGATAGTGGAGTAGTAGTCTTTTATTCAGTTGCTAAATCATAATAACCATCTTTTCTCAATAATTTGCGAATAAATTCAAGTCCTTTCTTAGTTGCATATGTAACAGGTCTATATTTTCCATCAGCACATGGAGTTTCTACAACGGCAAATAATTTTTGGTTCATAAATCTTTGATAAGGAACATTTGAATTATCCTGATAGAACATTATCTTTTTCCCTCTAAGATAAGACAGCATGGTATTTCTTCCTATTTTTAATTCTTTTGCTACCATATTCATATGATATAATCCTTCAGTATTCATTAAATCGTCATAAAATTGTTGTAATTCTTTATTCTTTTCTTGCTCTTCTTTGATTGTTTTTTGCAAATCTTTTATCATAAGGAGTTTAACATTATCACTGATGGAGGGAAAATATCTTTCAATCATTTCTTCCTCACGTCCGTCTTCAATGTATGCACCTGTACGTTCAATAGTAGGAAGAATTTCATCAAATACCCAATTTTCAAATTCTTCTACAGATTCTAGCTTTGATCTCACAATTAGTCTATAAATATCAGATTTACAAATTACCAGCATTATCTGTGATTTTCTCGCTTTATGTGACGTACCACTTTGGGACTCCACATCAATATTAGTTTTGATAGGACGTTTACAGTGAGTATTAATTGCTTTTCTCTCGTTAGAATATCCCAATGCTCTTGCAATATCTAATCCTACAAAATAGATACTTCCATTAATTTCAATGGTTCTCACAATTCCGAATTTCTCATTAAAAAATTCTTGAATTTTGTTCATAATTAAAATCTCCTTTTCTTTACAAAATAATTTTTAGCTTCAGTAGTTACTTCTCCACTTATCTCCTAAATTCTTCTAAAAATAGAACAGAGTGGTGGTAGGAGATTTGACCACCACTTTCATATGGGAGCGACCCAAATAAATTTGTTCTATATAATGTCAGTTCAATAACCTCTGACATTTTGGTATGTGAAATACCTATATCAATTTATTGGTATTCATATAGATATTTCTTCAAATTAAAAAGAGCGACTTCATTTTGAAATCGCTTCTGATATGATTTGACAATATATGACATATTAAGTATAATAAGGAAAGACAAGCAATATCCAACATTTCATTTATGGCTAGATGGGATGGTAAAAGGCGGTTTTCTGAGTCACGTCTGAATAGTGATATTCAGTTTATATAGATACCTCGCTACGAAAGGAGGTGGATATAGAAGTGACATCTGTTGTGGAATTTATCATTGGAATTATTGGCAGAATAGTAAGTGGTTTATTTACAACTTACATAATACGTTTAATTGATAGATTTAACCACAAAAATAACCGCCATGAGCAATAAGCGGTTACTTTTGTGCAATTATTAATTTAATTAGCCATCTACCCAATATGGCTCGAAACCGTCTAACGGATATCTGCTTGTTTTCTTATATAAGGTATTATAAATCATTTCACTATAAAATTCAATACCCAAATTTTACAACAATGAAATCGCTCTTTTATTGATTATTTATCATCGTTAATTATCAATTTTGTTTTCACAGGAATTACTTGTAGATGATTCATACAGTATTCGTATTTTGCATCGCCACTATGATTACCACCAACGCCTTTATACGCAGTGTGTAAATTGGTAAACTCATCAACTTCGTCCTCTGGAATCCCTTTGATAGAAATATAATATTTATACTTCTCATTAATTTTATCGGCTAAGACTTCTCTCTGAGCAGCCATTAGATTATCAATCTGTCTATCTTTGCTGGAATTATATTCAACAATACTTTTTATTGAATCTTTCAATTCTTTTTGAATCTCCAAAGATTGTTGCCTATCAGTTATTCTGTTTTCAGTAAACTGTTTTATTTCTGACTGTGTTTTTACAACAGATGATTTGATTTCTCTCATAAAAATAGATAATTCTTCTTTTATATTTTCATCATGTGTATTAGATTCTTCAACATCGTGATTGTGTTGATTTCGTAAATCTGCAAGACTTTGAGAGGTTTGAAGGAGAAGTTCGTGTTCTTCTCGTTTTTTCCGCATCCACTTTGTTTCAAGTCCAAGTTTATTAATCACCCACTCAAACAATGATACACTTGCCTTTACTCCAATAAGTATACTAATTACAGAAATGAAGATAGAAGAAAAATCTACATTTGTTAATTCAAGTATTTCATTCATTACATAATTTTGCCTTTCTACTTTATTTATTTTAATCCTAATAGTTTCTTCCATGTATTACCAGATTTTGTTATCTCACCATCTACAACACAATTATTTTTCTTTTGATAAGCTTTTACAGCAGCATTAGTAGAAATTCCAAATATTCCATCAACAGTCCCGCAATTAAATCCAATAGAATTAAGATATTTTTGTAAGGGTTTTACAACAGCATGTCTATTATTTTTGCTTTTTGAGATTGTTATAGTTTTGGATAATGTTTCAACCCCAGCAATTCCATCTACTTTTGCACCAATAGCAGTTTGTACATCTTTAATAAATTGTTTTTTGGAGTAGGAATTGTTATTGGGAGTAGTTGTAGAAATGATAGGAGAAGTGATGACTGTTTTAAAACTTTCAGGCACATTAACAATCCACATATATTTTACTTGTTTTGTAAACAAATTCCATGTATTTTTAATTCTGTCTGCCTTAGTTGATGCTGGATCATTCACATAAATATAACCATTTTCATATTTATAAAGCAGAATAAAATGCCCAGAACTTGTCCATGTTCCTTTTCCCATACAAGCGATAACCCAATTCCCATTCTTTAAAGCATTCAATGCTTCTTCATGATAAGTAGAAGAGGATTGTCCATATAAATTTGACTGGTTCAATCTTTTACATTGGATATCATAATGAGCTAATTGTGGAACAAAGTATGTATAATATGTACCCTGATTTAAAGCTTTATATCCATGTGCCATAGACCATTCAGCAGTTGTTATAGGAGTTACATTTTTATCTTTTAATGTAGCAATTATCATTGCCGCAGCAACAACTCCACACCCTGAACTGCCAATAGTTTTCTTTTCTCCTTTTGCAGAATAATTATGATTTTTCCATTTCGGATCTGTTTGAAGATAACTAACAGGTTTTTTTATTTGTGAATTATTATATGTAGAAACAATAGACACTTTATCAAACAACTCCTTTTCTGCATTTCGTCTATTCATAAGTCCTTGTAATACTTTTCCTCCAGCTTTATTATAAGCGGGAATTTTGGTACTAATTTCTGTGATAGTGCGTTGTCCATTATTTAGCAATGCTCTCAAATTTCCACTACCACAATTAAAAGTAAAACTTACAAGAGCATCAAACTGATTTTGACTCCAATGATATATACTATCATATTTATTTACATATTTTTCGGCATTAGAACAATCTGATTTTAAATAGGCATCTGCCTGAGCTTGTGTGATGGTTTGACCTTTTAAAACATTAGAGATATGCCCATATCCTATTGTCCAAAGACCTGTACTGTCTTGATATGATGTTAATCTACATCCTTCAAATTGCTTTATTAATGCAAGTCCACTTTCACTAATTGATAATCCCATAGAATCATACCTGTCTCTTTGCCATATTTACAGAAGTTTCAATTTTGAGTTTTAACCATTTATCAAAAGAACCATATGTTTGTTCAATAACCTTTTTTGATTCGTCTGAAATCATATTTAAAGCTTCTGTATATGCACGATTAAATGCATTTTTCTGTGCATCTTTATCAAATTTTCCATTTGATTTCAAGGCATCAACATATATTTGATTTATGTACAATACAGCATCCATAACATCAGAGAAAGCATTTTCAATTATTTTGCTTATGTTTTCATTTTGCGTGACATTAGCAATAACGTTGCTTTCTTTAATTTTTGTTTTGATAAGATTAACTGTATATGTTGCAACCACAGGCAAAATTGCTGTTAAAACAATATATAAAATATAATTTAGTACTTCTGAAAATTCCATAAGAGACTCCTTTCTAAATTAATCAGCAAAGCTATCATCTGAAATGCTTTCCTGACTTGTAAATTTTGTATCACATATTTTAATACCTGCTAGACCTATTAATTCTGTACCAAAGAATGCATATACACATGTTGTAAGAGTAGGACTTAATTCCATCATGGTATACTTTTGTAATAAAATAGCTGCAACTGTATATAAAACAATGGTACAAATGCAAAGCAATACTATAAGTTTATTAAATTTAAGCTTGAAATGAAATGGGAGATATAATTTGAAAATTTCAAGTTTTAGTTGCCTTTCCTCTTTTTTCATTTCAGCAATTCTGCGTTTTCTTTCCAATATTTCAATTGTTTCTTTATGAGTTTTATATTGTTTCAATATCATATCATCTCCATATAAAATTACTTAGAATATACGTTTTTATAAAAATCAGCTAATCTATTAAATAATTCAGAATTCTTTTTAAATTTCCATACAGTAACACCATCTACAGTTTTCACAAAGGTATATTTGATTCCATGTTTTGTAAGATAATTAAATTCATCTATCCAGACACAGCTATATTCATGGTCAATTTTTGTCATAATCTTCACCCCATTTCGTAAAAAAATGGGTAAGATATATTACTAAAAATAGATTAGCTTATATCTTACCCATCAATAATATACACTAATCTATTTACACTCATTTTATTCATAATATTTGCAGTCCTTTTTCTGATCTATCTCAACATATCTGTCCTTATCTATACAATATTTTTGGCTGATACATAGCTGATTTAGTGTAGCTTCAGTGCCCATAAGCTTACAAAAAATCATAGTTTTTCCTGTACGCTTGGATATTTGTTCATAAGAATTTTTGCACATAAAATCACCTATAGCTCTATTTCAAAATCAGGTTTTCCTATTTCGCCTTTGTACTTTACATTCACAATATTTCCAGTAAAATTCTTCACATTTTTCATTCTTATACCATATTTATCAAACATAATATCTAATGTATTGGATTGTTTATTATAAGAAATTACAGGACATTCTTTTGTCTTAAATTCATCTTTTCGTAGATTACTTTTCAATTTCTTTTTGGTATTCTCATCTTTTTCTGTTTCAGGTAAAATTTCATCTGCATTTATTTTGTTTTCAATCATCTTATATACCCCTTTTATATAGAAGGGATAGACAATTTTTCACTATCTATCCCTTTTGACTTTTATACCATTACGCAACAATAACCGTAATTTCGTCTGAAACTCCATTATAGGAAATCGTAACTTTTGCTGTACCAGACGCAACCGCAGTAACGATACCATCTGTATCTACTGTAGCAGTAGCGGGCGTATCACTAACAAAAGTACAGTCTGTATTTTCTAGCTCAATAGGAGAGTAAAGACCTCCTTTTAAACCAATAACAGAAATTGTTGCAGTCATATTTGTGGTTGTATCAAGGTTAATTTTGTCAGGAGTAGCAGCAATTTCAGTTACAGCAATTGCCTTTTCTGTTTCATCAAACTCAGTAATATATGCATATACACTACCATCAGCACAAGTGTCACCTTCAACTGCAAGTGCTTTTCCTTCCAAAGAAGTAGAAGTAACGCCATCAGGGGTAAACTCAATATTAAAATTACCATTCAACTGATATGATGGAATTTCAATTTGAACACTTCCAACTTTTCCTAGTTTATTACTGTGCTTATCAGCATCAAGAACAAGACGTCCTACAAATGGTGTGGATTCAGCATCAATTGTAATGCTTTTCGCAGTTCTGCTATATTTATAGGTTGCCTTTACAGAATTCTTCTTATTTGTTAAACCATATTTGGTCATATCAATCGTTGTTCCAGTAGGTTCTACTGTGACAATTGTTCCGTTTGGCATTTCTACAGCAATATTTCCTATTGGAGTGGTAGAGAGAACACCAATTCCATCTGTTAGAATTACACATTCTCCTAGCTTATACACATCTCTCATGCCTTCTGTAATCTTTGAACCAGAAGCCATTGCAATATATTCAAGTTTCCAATCAGCAGCCTCCAGTGTAGCAGCTAAAGCCCTTCCATATTTAAATGCATACAAAAGCTTATTGCCTTTCCCAGCCTTAACCTCTTGTTCCTCCATAGAAACTTCAAGAGATGCATTTAAGTTTGTAGTGCCAGTACATGCAAGAATATCATCTATATAAAATGCAAAATCTGCTGTACTAACTAAAAAATTTTTCTCATTGTTATTTTTCTTAGACATTTTATTTCCTCCATTTTGTTTAAATAAAATAAAAAAGAACAGATAAAATCTGTTCTAAATTAACTGTTTGCGTTTGCTATTTTTTCTTTTAAAGAGTTTTCATTGGCTTTTAAATCCTTATATTTGTCATCATCTTCAAGAGACATCATCCAATGTTTAATAGGTTCTTTAAATGAAATCATTCCACTGCATTCCCCTGTTTTAGTAATTGTATATCTTTCGTGAAGTTGATATCGTTTAATATAACGCCAGAACTTTCTAATTGTCATATTTTTAATATATTCTTCAGTAGTGTTCATAGCAATTACTAAAGAATCAATATAATCTTCAATTGTTGCTTTGATATCATCTTTATTCAGATCCTTCTGTGCCTTGAGCAGCCTTTGTTCTGTATCATAATTTAGAAACTCATCAATGTCAAAATCAATATCATTTTGAATGATAATTATCCTTCTTAAATCATCAAACATTTCAGGAGCGATAATTTTATCATTGATAAAAATTCCTTCTTGAGATATTTTTACATTTTGATCTTTACAGCATAGTTGTAATAGCTTGATGGCAAATAACAAATATTGAGATAATCCAAGAATGTTATATTCGTTTTCTAGTTCTGTGTTTCCTAAAGCAAAAAACAAGAAGCTAAGATAATCCATTTTAATTATCTTTTTGCTATGAAACACACTGTTTTTTCTTACTGTGATTGCACTTGATAAACTTTGAAATAAGATAACATCTTTCATTGTGACAGGAGATAAGGTAATGTTTTCATTATATGGAAATGGATCATCAAAGATAAGATAAGGAAGAAGGGTATCTTTATTAATTTTCACAGTATTCCTCCGCATCATTAAAATTTGAGATATTGTATTTTAAACATTTCCCATAATATTTGGTATTAGGGGAATATATTGTACAAAATCCTCTCTGAGCAGGTGTTACCTCACTGATACCTTTGATTTTTTTATTGCCATTTAAAATCCTGTCTACAATATCACATAATACATCGATACGATTTCCATAATGTCCTACTTCATATCCCATTTCTTCAACTTCATTGATTGAAGGAGTAGAGTTGTCAGTTATTCTCATCAGCGTTTTTGCTGTAAAAATACATATGTATAAATTAAAGTCAGTAAAGATATTTTGTCGAATCATATCAATATCTGTTTCAACAAATACAAATGTTTTTTCCTCTTCAATAGTATCCGTTACAAAGTTATGATCAAAAAGTTGTCCTTGAACTTCGTATTTCTTATTGTCAATAAACCATGTGCCACCAAGAAGCATATCTTGTATCCCTAATTGATTATGTGGTGGTTTTTGCGGATTCATCAATGTTACAAAATCATTATCTTTTAGAAGAAGATTTATAATGACATTTTTATACTTTGATGCGTTGTATAGATTGGACATAATCACCTCCGTCATTCAATTATAGTTATTTCTAATTCCGTTGAAACCCTTTCAGAAATAATTATTTGTAGTAAAAAAGAAGATCCTACTAAAGCTTCATTGTCTAAAAATAGATCAATTTTGTTTTCGTGCGGATTCATAATAACCCCTGGGTTATTTATGATATTCCATCTAAAATTAATTTCTTTCCAGTTAATGATATTGCCGTCTTTATCTGTAAAACTTACAGTATAGGGACGTTTATATCCATTTTTTAGATAGGAATTTCCTGAAATTTTACACCTTAAATCTGTTATTTCAATGGGAGATTGGGGAGTGGATGGGAGAGGAGATGCATTTACATAATCACATATCCAAACTTGTATACCATTATCTACAGTAACAAGTTTATCTTTTTGAATATTTAATGGTGTTTCAGTAACAGTAAGACAACATAATCCTTTTCCATAATTATAAGCACTATTGTCATTCTGTGTAACTTTATAACATGTTGGTCTTTTAATATTCTTATCTATTGCAAACCGCATTGGTGAATTTAATAAAATAGTATCATCATTACACTGCATTTTTAGCATATGTTGTGCTGAACCTAAAGTCATTATTAAACTACTTGTTTCACCACTATTATATTGAGTACTGTTTTGGTCAACTACATATTGACTTTTTATTTCACCGTTTTCAGTTATCCAATAAATTTTCCAGTCACAGCTCATAAATGTAGCGCGACAATATAATTTGTGAAACGAATATGAGTTTAGACATAACCAAACCATGTCTTCATATTCTAAATAATCTCCACATTCAATCCAGTCTTTATCAAGAATTGTTTCTACAGTAATTTTGTGATGAAAGGTATCAATGAATTTTCTGTCAAATATTCTTGGACTTTCTGTAAAAGGACTTCCATTAAGAAGTGCATCTTCTTCTCTATCCATTGCTTGATCATATAGAAAACGTATTTGACGTTCCTTTTCACTTAACATTCTATTTTTTACAGAAGTAGAAGAAGGGAGTGATATTTTATAAGATTCATATGCCACTATCGGATACCTCCTTCTTTAATTCAGACAATAGATTACAAACTTTTAGAACATGCCTCTTATAATTGTCATGGTCATATACCTCAAATAAAGCCTGTAAGTGTGACAATATATTTATAACAATGTGGCTGTCATATTTTATTAATGCTGTGTTACCATTAATCGTCTGTATTAAGTTCTTTTGATATATAGTATGTGAATTTTTCTTTTCTTCTGAAAGTTCAGACTCTTCAAACATTGGAAGTAAGGCAAATACTTTATTTATTAAAAAGTCAAGATAATCGCATGTTAATTTATCTGATATGGTTGTTTGATAAATTGTTTTCATTACCAGTTAAAACTATTATATCCTGAACGTTTTATATCATATCCGACTTCTTCTTTTAACATATATAAAGCATTTAACTTCCCGTCTAAATTGTTTTTCTCTGCGTATGTTTTAAAATCTCCGTCTTGTAAATGTAACTGCATCTGCATAATATCATGGGTTTCTTTTGATAAATACCCAATTATAATATACTTTGCAATAATAAGCTGTTTCCCATCAGAAAGGTTATTATTAAACTGACGCAGAAAATCATCTCTGTCTGATATATCTATACCAGCATTATTTTCTAATTCCCCAGAAGCTATTTTCAAATATGGCATAAAAAAGGTTTCTATACCATCTTCTCCACCATTCACATATATATCATCAATTTTATATGAACGAATCAAAGAAAGAACTAATTCATAAATATCGGAGTATGTTGTAACCATAGATACCTCCGTTATTTTAATTTGCTTGCAAGTTCCATAATATTTATATTACATGCAGTTCCAATAGCATTTACCTTATTCATATCAATAAAACCACCATGATTCAATTTATTTACAACAAGGTCTATAATTGTTTCCTGAATAGCAGGAGTAGTAGATGTAACCATATCAACAATTACATTCATATCGAAGTCTAAAATATTTTCTATTGTTTCTGGTGTAAGGAACTTCTTGTAAGCATCTTCCAGACATTGTTCTCTAATAACATTTGGATCACTAATGTAAATCAGACCATCTTCAAAAAGCCACCTATCAGTATTGATACAATTAATTAAATGCTCATAAATAATAGGAATTGTTTGACCAAGCTTCTCAAATCTGAAATGTCTTGCAGAACCATCATTAGAAGTTTTAAGATTGACACCACCAGTAGTAATTGAAGTAACTAAAATTCTTGCATTCATTTCTACGTCTTTTATTGTTTCTGATTCATTTATATGTTCATCTTCAATAGATACATTTTCTCGTTTAGAATTGTTTGTTTGTAAATCTTTAATCATATTCATCATTTCTGCAAGTTGATTTTTTAATTTTTCATTTTCCTTTTTAAGTAAATCATCATTTAATGTATTTATGGAAGATGCCATTTCTAAGCGAACTTGTTCTTCAATTTCTTTTCGCATTCTTTCTTTTTCAAAAGCTTCTTTTTTGGCTCTTTCTTCCTTAGTTAAATTAGCCATTCTCTTTCCTCCATTTTTCTCAATAAAATAGAGTCATCAAACAAAAGATGACTCTATTAAAAACTTCTACAAATTAGACAGTGGTTTTCATTATTCCATATTTACTATTTGTAATTAAACCAACAATCCATCTCTTATGTAGAGAAACCTTCTGAGTAAGGTTACTGTTTCCAAACTGACCGTCAGCGATAGCAAGAGAACCACCCTCAAATACTACCTGTACAAGTTTTTGCGTTTGAGGAGAAATCATATAGATATAAGAATCATCTAATGCGAAATCATAGTCAGCAGAACTCCAATCAATTTTCTGAGCAAGTGCAATAAGAGGAACATTCTTAAATACTGGCAGATAACCAATTTTAGAATATGTTTCTCCAAGACCCATCTTCAGATAGTCATTAGTAGGCATAATTGTACCAAGACCAAGTTCAGTACCAAGAGCGACTGCCTTTGCACCACCATTAGCCGCACCAACCCTTGCGGCAAGCTTCTTAAATGCAGTCTCGCTATATGCATTTTCCTTGAAATTTGCAGTAAGTGTATTGAAGCTATCCTTAACAGCCGCCATAATATCAGTTGCAATTTCAGATTCAATAGATAGAACAACTTTCATTGCATAATCTGCATGATTTTCCTTACCTGCTAATACTCGATATAAATCTACTTCGGTTGTAATTGTATGATTGGTAGGAACAAGTGCTTTCTGTCCAGTAAACTGTCTTTGAGCCTCTACATGTCTACGAGAGTTGCCATTCTTAACAACAGTAAATAGATCGCCAGACTTAATATCAAAAATAGCAGAATCACCATAACCAATAGTTTGAGTATTTGCAACTTGCATAAAGTCCTCTTTGACAATATCAGGAATTACCATATCCACCAATTTATTAATTACTGCAAAAGTAGCCCACTGATATGTAGGATTAGACGCATAAGCATCTTTGTCTAAGAAAGAACAGTCAATCTTCATAAGATTTGCAATTTCTTTATCAATAGCAGAATTAATTAATACTTCTTTTTCATCTAACGACTTGCTTGCGTCATAACTTTTCTTTGCGGAAAAGTTAACTGCTCTGTAATTGTTAACGTAATCTTTCCACGCAGGAATTAACGTATTCTCGCCTTTCTTGGAAAAAGTAATTGTCTTAAATGCCATTATATATATCCTCCTAGTATAATAATGATATAGCTACAAGAGCTATAGTTAATAAGTTACAAAACCAAGTCAAATGATAGCTG
>ERZ808041.1122-NODE-1122-length-11932-cov-5.185070_pt1 | contig 11932 bp, 12 predicted proteins | sample MGYA00380192_ERZ808041 | MGnify/ENA primary metagenome ERZ808041 (study PRJEB31490, sample SAMN06133412) | mouse gut metagenome | isolation source: Z1_1 | host: mice | place: China: Chengdu | collected 2015-05 ... | reverse complement strand
GGTTCGTCTGATATTTGCTATGGAGAAATTCGGAATGCTTTACTCCTCGCTTGCCTGTCTCCTTTCTGATTGCCGACCGGGGCTTCGGCTTCCACCAGCAACTGGTGTACCTGTTTCGCCCCAATATTCCAAAACATTGCCATACAGCTGCTTCCGGCGCTCAATTTCAACTCCGACGAGTGGCACACCGATGAAACTGTCGTTAAGATACAAGGCAGGAAATACTGTCTCTGGCTCATTTGGGGCAGCAAGACGCGTTTTCTCCCCAGCTTCCATATCGACCACCTCAGGGACAGCCCTCAGGCTTTCACCATACTGGAAGTTGTGAAAGATTCGGGCTCGCTTCGCACCATTGTAAGCGACCGTTACTTCGCCTGCCAAATGCCTGTCAAGGCGCTGCACCGGGTTCAGTACATCCGCGTGGAGATCTTCCACGCGGACATTACCAACAACCTCATTTCCATGTTCATCTTCTTCTACAACTTTGTCCGTCTCCATTCCACCCTGAACAACCTTACTCCGGCGCAGTGTGCTGGCATCAATCTATCCAAAAAACGCAAACGGGAGCTTTTGCTCGTTGCGTAGAGTTTTTTCTAATTTCGCGTTCTATTTTTTTATGTTTACTATACAGTGCCAATTTAGCGCCCTTTTTCGGAATATGAAAAAAGGCGCCACCCCTTCAGCCTGTTGGCTGAGAGATTGACGCCTTTGGCACTCTGATTTTTTCTGGATATGAAAATAACACCCTTTTTGAAAATCCCATTTTAAAAAGGGCGCTGTAGATTTCTAAAGAATTTTTTGGGGTTCGAATCCAGCCAGCTTCTGTGAAAACCCCGTTTGGATCTTTTGTTTCACCTGTGAAATTTGAGGGGGAAAAACCTCTAAAAAGCCCGATACCATCGGCATTTCTGCCGATGGTATCCAAAGTGGGCATTCTTTTTGGTCCGAATAGCGGGACTTGAACCCACGGCCTCTACCACCCCAAGGTAGCGCGCTACCAAACTGCGCCATATCCGGATTGTGATGAATCAACTATGTTATTTTATCACACTTTTCCGGAAAAATCAAGGGGTTTTTCTGTTTTTGTGGACATTGATCTGGTCAGAATTTCATGAGGTTCAGACCGATTTCTTCGTTAAAGGTACGTCCGACTTCGCCATCCAAACGCCGGACAAAGATTTCACCTGTCGCAGAGATATGCGCCTCATTAAGATGGCCGCCGATCACGGCGCCGCCGGCACGCCCGAAATTCGCATGGAAATGCAGATAAATCTGACCATCCATTTCGGTCACATTACCGCAGAGGGCCGTCATTTCCATCGGCTCAGTATACGTCGTAGAATAATACTTTTTCTCAACTGTGTTAAACAATCCAATTACAATGCGGTCAGCAGCGCCGAGTCCTGTAACAGTGCCAAGGCGAATCTGTTCCTTTTCACACAGGCCCTTGATCGCTGCAACCACCTCCTCGCCCTTTTCCAGGCGTACAGCATACGTATCACCAAATTTCTTATACTGCATTGAACAGCCTCCCTTTCTTTATGCCGTGGTTATTTTTATCGATTGCAAAGCGCAATCGATAAAAAATTGGCCATATGCGCTCTCCCGGCGCTGGGCTATTTTATAAAAACGCGCCTGCCTGCAGAGCGGGCAGATGCGCAAAAAATAGCTGTGAAGCAGCTATTTTTTATACTGGCGGCAATCATATTATTAATAGAATCATAGCGAGGTCAGCGTTTTAATGCGCTAGACTCCTGTAATTATTATACCATGTCCGCGAAGCGGCATGGTATAATCGGCCATCAGGGCGGAAGCGGGCCGCGCCCGCGTATCGCCTTGGCCATAACCTCGGCATAATAACCGCTCTGCGGTTATTATGCCATATCCGCGAAGCGGTATGGTATAATCGGCCATCAGGGCGGAAGCGGGCCGCGCCCGCGTATCGCCTTGGCCATAACCTCGGTATAATAACCGCTCTGCGGTTATTATGCCATATCCGCGAAGCGGTATGGTATAATCGGCCATCAAAAGGCGATTGCCGCGTAAGCAGCGAGCCGTTAGGCATAAGCCGGTATAATTAACCGCTCTGCGGTTATTATACCACAGCAGGACGCTTCACGCCATAGCCTTAAAGACTTTTTTGCTATAAGGCTGCCGCTTGCGAAAACCTTGCACACATGTTACAATAAAAGAGCATAGACCACTGTGTCTGCGTGGTCGTCGACATATAAATGATGAGCAGCATAATTGAAGGAGGTCTTTCAGCATGAGCATGGAACACAGATTTATGATTTGTAAGCATTGTGGCAATATCATCGGTATGATCCATGATGCCGGTGTGAAGCCGGTCTGCTGTGGCGAACCAATGACAGAGCTTGTCGCAAATACAACCGACGCAGCAACAGAAAAGCATGTTCCTGTCGTCGAAGTGGAGGGCAATGAAGTGCGTGTAAAGGTCGGTTCCGCGCCGCATCCGATGAGCGACGAGCACCATATCGCATGGATTTATTTACAGACCCGCCACGGCGGCCAGCGCAAAGCTTTGCAAACAGGAAAGGATGCTGCCGCGCGTTTTCTTGTGGTTGATGACGAAGCGGTGGCCGCCTTCGCATACTGTAATTTGCATGGGCTGTGGAAAACGCCCATCTGATCAGAACAAGCGTGGGGCGGGCGTATGTCAGGCGCCCGCCCTATTTTAACGAACGGCAGCCGCCTTTAAAACTGCCGGACAGGGGGTATGGAGATTGAAATACAGCCAGGTTATGGAGCAGGTGCGGACATCTGCCATTGCAAGTGCGCTGTCTAGTCATCCTGCCGATGCCATCGCACAGGTGGAGGATGCTTACTATCAGCAGATTTCCTCTATTTGTGATATGGTTACTCATGACCACATCCATCTGCTGCTTGTAACGGGACCGTCCGCCTCCGGAAAAACAACAACTGCAAAAAAGCTTGCTTTAGAGCTGCATGTGCGGGGTAAACGCGTCAACCGCCTTTCATTGGACAATTTTTACAAATCAAGCGACGAACTTCCCCGGTGGGAGGACGGCTATCAGAACTATGAAAGTGTCGAAGGGCTTGATCTTGAATGTTTTGAGCGCGTGATGCAAACACTTTTCCGCGATGGCCGCGCGCAGTTTCCTATCTTTGATTTTACAGCCGGCAGACGTGCGGAAAAAACATTTGAATTGACTTTTGATAATCATACGTATTTGATTATAGAGGGAATTCATGCGCTTAATCCAGTGCTTGCGCCTGCTTTTCATGGACATCGCACAGTCAAAACCTATATCAGCGTGCACAGCGATTTTGTAAATGATCAGGGTGATCTTTTAATGAGCGCTCGCGATCTGCGCTTGACACGCCGTCTGCTGCGTGACTATTATTATCGCGGCACCGCGGCGGAGGAAACCTTGAAAATGTGGGATTATGTGCTCCGCGGAGAGGATCTGTACATCCGCCCATACCGCATTTATGCTGACCGGCATGTCAATTCCGTCCACAATTATGAGCCGTTTTTATACCGGGACGCGCTTTGCAGGCTTCTTGAACACCCGGATAGTGATTCTCCCTATCATGAAACCATCGAACGGCTACGCGCCTGCGCGGCGTTTTTCTTCCCAATCGATCAATCGTTGATCCCGCCCGCATCCTTAATTCAGGAATTTATTAAACAGAATTGAACTATATAAAAAACCGCGTGCACCGGACGGTGCACGCGGTTTTTTTATATAGTTATGTTCTGCGCTTGAAGCAATAACCGCAGCGCGGACACCTGATTTCAAGCCTTCCCCGCCCGCGCGGTACCCGCAGCGGTTGGCCGCATTTGGGACAATGAAAGTGGCGATGCGTTTTTACATCGCGCGCCGCCTCCCGCGCCAATGAAATGCGTCTGGCCACAGGCCGCCAGAGGCGCAGAAACCATTCGTTTTCCGCACGGCGCCGCATAATATCGTGTGAAAAGACGCGAAGATAACAGATCGCCAGCATAAGCACCGAAAAAATCCACCACATACGCCAGCCTGTCAGCCAGCGCAATAACATGAAGATTCCCACAAGCACAAGCAGCGCCCACATCAACTGGTCGGGACCATAGCGGCCATAGAGCAGGCGGCGAACCCGGTCGTTCCAACGATTCATTTCGTCTCTCCCTGTCTCTTTTTGCGTTGCAGCAGCTCTGTCAACGGCTTGTCATTTTGATGATATTCCCGAAAGCCTTCGCCGGAAATCTCACCTGCTTCTCCTACGATCACAAACGCACTTGGGTCGACGCCGCGCACAATATCATTGACCTTGACCACTTCATCGCGGCGTACCGCACATAGAATGATTTCACCCTCACGTCCGCTGTAAGCGCCGCGGGACTTTAAAAATGTCACGCCGCGATCCAGTTCCTCCATAATTATACGCGCAATTTCTTTATTTTTTTCAGATATCACATACAGCATCTTTCCTGTGCCCACATCGGTACCATAAAGAATTGTATCGATTAAGCGTGTCGAAACAAAAATGACGATCAGCGCATACATAGCGCTCTCCAGGCTTTGATATACAAAACCTGCCAGCGCGACAATCACCACATCCACACACATCATCAACTTGGCCATCGAGATGTGGCGCAGGTGATTGTTAAGCAGCCGCGCGAGCAAATCGGTTCCGCCGGTCGTCCCGCCGCGCATAAAAAACAACGACAGCGAAAAGCCCTCCACTACGCCGCCAAAAATCGCAGCCAGCATTTGATTTCCATAATAGGGCGTCACAATAAAGCTCATCAGATCGATTGCAGCCGAAACCATAAATGTGGCGACGACTGTTTTCATCACAAGCTTATAACCGATCGCCAAAAACGCCCATGCGAACAGCGGCAGGTTCATAATAAAAATCACGGTGCCAATAGGTGTGCCGAACACATGGTTGATGAGTGTGGAAAGGCCGGTTAACCCGCCCGGCGCGATCTGGTTCGGAGCTGTAAACATGTTGACAGACATCCCATACAGCACGCTGCCCACCGCAAAATAAAGCAAATCCACCAGCCAAGTGGCAACAGGACTTTTCCGCCTGCTCATTTGAACCCTCCTTTTGCCGCGCGCATGCGGCTTTCGTGAAACGACTGCGGCAGCCTTGTCCAAGCGCCGATAATCATTATTCTACCCAATTTTTTTTAAAAAGTAAAGTTCTGTGCAATGCCATGGCAGCATGCAAAAAAACCCGCTTAAAAGCGAGTTTTTTTGTTAATGGAAGCATTGTTTAAATTTTTGCGTCGAGCGCATCTGTCAGAAGCTTGAGCAACGATGCATCGCCTGAGGTATACGACAGCCCTTCCGGGATGCTGTCAACAGCGATATCGATCCGGTCGCCGAGGATGTAGATGTCATAGAATTCTTTCCCATCCTCAAACGTCAGGCGTATAGCATAATTGCGTTCGGGACCGCTTGAAGGAGTAGCAATTTGGTCCTTTGGATAGAAGCCATGCACCGAAGAAACCTTGACTGTTTTCAGTTTACGTGTGATGTCCAAAATCGCTTCGCGGTTTGTAGCGGACAGCTTGCTTTCATAAACAGCCTTTTGTCCATCATGCAGAAGCTCCATTTTGGTAACACGATATGGGTTCATATAACCGAGCCATTCTATATTGGCCGGATAGTTCTGTTCGCAGGCCGCCATAGCCGTATAAAGCTTTTCAACCTGCTGTGCATGGGCATATTTGACATCATCGACCATCAGTATGTTGCTGTGGCACCAATAATTATATGTGGCACCGTCCTTCATACGGATGTGCAGCAGGCGCAGGCCTTCCTCCTCCGGCTGCTCGGTAATACCCGTTTCATAGGAAACAGAGTTGACCGCTCCGATGACAGCCGCAAGGTCATCCGGTCCAGTGACCCAATAGCTGGCATGCAAATCGCGGTTGATAACCTGTACCACCTCCACCTGATCCGGATCGAGCAGAAATTGACTGTCGTATCCTTCGGCGACATAGCGCAGCCCCGACGCGAACGCCGGCGCGGCAAGCGCCGCGGCCGCAAGCGCCGCAACAGCGGCGGTCAAAAGCAATTTGAACAGTTTGCGCACGGTAATTCCTCCTTTTTTGTAAAAATAAATCTTAATGATAGCATACCATAATTTTCCCCATCTTCAATACCATTATTAAAAATAGTTTCTGTCCAGTTGCCTTTTACATTCCCATCTGCTTTACGGACAGCACATTCTGACCAAAACGGCCTGCTCGACCGCATTTATACCGCTTACACAGAAAAATCAAAAGGAGCCATCCCAAATAAAGGCTCCTTTTGATTTTTATCGATCTTTAAAGGACTTGCAATTGACTCGTACATCAATCGCGTTATTGAACAGCAGCCGCTTTTTCGCCAAAGAAAAGCTTTATATCATCCTCCACCGTACCAATTCCCGCTATGCCAAAATTTTTCACCAACACATTGGCGACATTCGGGCTGAGGAAAGCCGGCAAAGTCGGTCCAAGATGAATATTTTTTACACCCAAATACAGCAAAGCCAGCAATACAATGACCGCCTTTTGCTCATACCAGGCGATATTGTAGACAACGGGAAGGTCATTGATATCATCCAATCCAAAAACTTCCTTTAATTTTAAAGCAATGAGAACCAGAGAATAGGAATCATTGCATTGACCAGCGTCCAGTACCCGCGGAATACCGCCAATCTCTCCCAAATGCAATTTGTTATATTTATATTTTGCACATCCCGCTGTAAGAATGATAGCGTCTTTGGGAAGCGCTTTCGCAAATTCCGTGTAATAGCTGCGGTTTTTAGCGCGCCCGTCGCATCCTGCCATAACAACAAACTTTTTAATGGCGCCGGATTTGACCGCTTCAACCACCTGACCGGCGAGCGTCATCACCTGATTGTGTGCAAATCCGCCAACAATCTCCCCTCGTTCAATCTCATCAGGAGGCGTACAGCTTTTGGCATGAGCGATCAGCGCAGAAAAATCCTTCTTCTCTCCGATACCGCCAGCGATATGTTTGCATCCGGGATAGCCGGCGGCGCCAGTGGTGTATAACCGGTCCTTGTAGCTGTCTCTGGGCGGTACAATGCAGTTGGTCGTCATAAGAATCGGACCACGGAAACGTTCAAACTCCTCTGCCTGTTTCCACCAGGCATTACCATAGTTCCCAACAAAATTGCTGTATTTCTTAAAAAATGGGTAATAGTGGGCAGGAAGCATTTCAGAATGAGTATATACATCGATTCCGCTCTCCTGTGTCTGCTCAAGCAGCATCTCCAAATCCCGCAGATCATGGCCCGAAACAAGAATGCCGGGACGCTCTCCCACACCAATATTTACTTTTGTAATCTCGGGGTGGCCATAGGCATCCGTGTTGGCTTTATCCAGCAAAGCCATACCGCCGACGCCGTATTTACCTGTTTCCATTGTGAGAGAAATGAGATCATCCACAGTCAGGGAATCATCCAATGTTGCGGCCAGAGCACGCTGCAAAAAGGCGTCGATCTCCCCATCCTCCTGCATGAGTGCATTGGCATGTTTGGAATAGGCGGACAATCCTTTTAATCCATAAGTAATCAATTCCCTCAAGCTGCGGATATCATCATCCTTGGTGGACAGTACGCCAACCTGGGAAGCCTTTGCTTCAAATTCCGATTCTGCGGCCGTCCAGCCGGCCGCTTCAGGTAACTTTTCCGTATGCTCCACCAGGGAGAACATCTCTTTTTTGACAGTCAGTGTTTGATGAATACGATCCACAATTGCCATTTTGTCAAAATTAGCGTTTGTGATAGTGGTAAACAGGTTGAATGTAACCAGATAATTGACATCGGACGGTATTTCCCTGCCCTCCGCCCGAAGCTGTGTCGTTACAGCGGCCAAACCTTTCGTCACAAAAACCAACAAATCCTGCATAGCGGCCACATCCGGTTTTTTACCGCAGACACCTGCCTGCGTACATCCGGTGCAGCCGGCGGTTTCCTGACATTGATAGCAAAACATTTTATTTTCCATTCTTTTTCCTCCCTGCATGAGAATGTCTGAAATTTGGAGCATGCTCCTTTTAAAGACATCCTCTTTTGCTGCATACAGTTCATTTTGTCGTAAGCGAACTGTGTTCTTGACTTTCTGTTGGCAGTATACTATAATTTTCATCACAAATATGTTGTTATAACAACGAATATGAGGATTTTATGAATTTTAAAGCTTTATCAAAAACCTCTCTGTTCTATGGAACCACACCCAGAGAGGCGGAAGCTATGCTTAATTGTCTGGGTGCGGTACAGCAGTGTTTTACAAAAGGCAAAACCATCTATCATATGGGTGATTCCGTTACATCGCTCGGTATGGTACTGTCCGGCAGCGTATTAATTGAAAACGATGAATTCTGGGGCAATACAAGTATACTGGACAGCATCGGTCCGGGACAAATCTTCGCCGAAACGTATGCATGCGCCTGCGGGGAGAGGATGATGGTCAATGTGGTGGCAGCCGAATCCACTAAGGTACTTTTTTTGGACATGCGCAAGACGCTTCAAATCTGTTCTCACGCATGTGCCCATCATAATAAGCTGATTCGTAATCTTCTGTCCATCTCCGCGCAGAAAAATCTGAACTTGTCCCGCAAAATCTTTCACACATCCCCTAAGTCGATTCGCGGGCGCTTATTGTCTTACCTGTCCTATCAGGCGGTCAGAAGCGGCAGTCAAAGCTTTGTTATTCCATTTAACCGTCAACAGCTGGCCGATTATCTGAATGTTGATCGGAGCGCGCTGTCTAATGAGTTAAGCAAAATGCAGCGTGATGGGCTTTTGCATGTGGAAAAGAATCACTTTGAGCTGCTTGGCGATGGAATGGAACTTTTATAATACTCATGATCTGAAAGAAATGTCACCTGGTAAAATCTCTGCGGTCTACCTCAAAAGCAGATTACATTTATAAATTCAAAACATCGCCGTTTTCTGATTGAGCAATATGACAACAATTATCCCAAAAAATTTACTTTATACGCATTTTATGGTATAATAACCGCAGAGCGGTTATTATTCCGAGGTCATGGCCAAGGCGATACGCGGGCGCGGCCCGCTTCCGCCCTGATGGCCGATTATACCATACCGCTTCGCGGATATGGTATAATAACCGCAAAGCGGTTATTATACCGGGGTCATGCCCAACGGCTCGCGTGTGTGCGACCGCCGCCTTTTGATTGGCAATGATGCCATGCCGTTTCGCGGACATGGTATCATTGCGGGACAAACGCCGCCAAACAGCAAACAATCCTGAAAGGGCTTGCCGCTGTAGCATATTCAACCAGACTTATATTGGGAGGACAGGCCATGCAGATTTATGAGAAGCTGGAAAAGTGCTTAAAAAGTGTTCGTGAAAAGACGGATTTCGTTCCAAAGGTCGCATTGATTCTTGGGTCGGGTCTTGGCGATTATGCGGATGGAATTGAAGCCGTAGCCACCATCGATTACCACGATATCGAGGGTTTCCCCGTCTCCACTGTGGCCGGCCACAAGGGCCGCTTTGTATTCGGCCATGTAGAGGGCGTTCCCGTCGTTATCATGCAGGGCCGTGTGCATTATTACGAAGGGTATCCGATTTCAGACGTTATCCTGCCCACGCGCCTGATGGGGCTGCTCGGTGCGAAAACGCTGTTTTTGACCAACGCTGCCGGCGGCCTGAATCCCATGTTTAACGCCGGCGATTTTATGCTGATCGCCGATCAGATTTCCTCGTTTTTCCCCTCTCCGCTCATCGGAGAGAACATCGACGAGCTTGGGCCGCGCTTTCCCGATATGACCGATCTGTACAGCGCGCGCCTGCGCGACGTCATCAAATCATGCGCGCGTTCCCTCGATATTCCGCTGCGCGAGGGCGTTTATATGCAGTTGACAGGTCCGGCTTATGAAACGCCCACCGAGGTGCGTATGTACCGTCAGCTCGGCGCCGACGCAGTCGGCATGAGCACCGCCTGCGAAGCGATTGCCGCGCGCCATATGGGGCTTTCAATCTGCGGGATCTCCTGCATCACAAATATGGGAGCGGGCATGAGCGGCAGACCGCTCTCACATGAGGAGGTCAAAGAAGCCGGCGACAAAGCCGCCCCGCTGTTTAAAAAGCTGGTCACTGCTTCCATCGCGGCAATTGCACGCGCCTGATTGTTTTAATTCAAGCGGCCCGATTGTGACGGACGCCTCCCTTTGAAGCATACAATGCATCAAAGGGAGGCGTTTTCAGATGATAACCATCAGTTTGTGCATGATTGTCAAAAACGAGAGCGAGGTGCTCGCGCGCTGTCTGGACAGTGTACGTGACGCTGTCGATGAAATCATCATTATCGATACCGGTTCGGACGACAATACCCGGGAGATAGCCCGACGCTACACAGACCATGTTTACGATTTTGAATGGATTGACGATTTTTCAGCGGCCCGCAACTATTCCTTCTCAAAGGCTTCCATGGACTACTGCATGTGGCTTGACGCGGACGATATGCTCGCGCCCGAGGCGCGCGCCGCCTTATGCGCGCTCAAAGCGACGCTGGACCCGTCCGTCGCGGTCGTCATGATGAAATACGATACCGCATTCGACGCTTCCGGCCGGGCGGCGCTCTCCTATTACCGTGAACGCTTAATCCGGCGCGGCGCCGGCATGTTCTGGACGGGCGCGATTCACGAAGCAATAGCACCCGCCGGAAAGGTCCTTCATACAGATATCGCCGTTTCCCACTGCAAGCTGCGCGCCGGCGATCCGGACCGCAATCTGCGTATCTTTGAAAAGCTGATCGCGCGCGGCCAGCCCCTCTGTCCGCGTGAACAGTTTTACTATGCACGTGAACTTTTCTGGCATGGACAATACGAAAAGGCAGCGCAGGTTCTCCGGGCTTTTTTGGACGGCGGGCAGGGCTGGATAGAAAATAACATTGAGGCGTGCCGCCAGCTCGCAGCCTGTCTGCATCAGCTCGGCGATAAATCCGGCGCGCTGCGCGCCCTGCTGCGTTCTCTCGAATACGATGCACCGCGCGCGGAGCTTTGCTGCGACATCGGAGCGCATTTTTTAGAGCGGCAGGCATATCATCAGGCAATCTTCTGGTACCGCACAGCCGCGTCATGCAAACGCTGTGACGCAACCGGCGCGTTTGTCTGCGCCGACTGCTATGACTATATTCCCTTTTTACAGCTCTGCGTCTGCTTCGACCGTCTTGGCGATCACTCCCGTGCCAAGGGCTACAACAATCTGGCCGCTGTCGTTCGCCCCGACAGCGAGGCAGTCCTTCACAACCGCAGCTACTTCGCTCGGATTGGCGTTTAAAAAAGCTGCTGTCCAGCATAGCTGCCTGCTTGGCGGCAGGCATGTAAAAACAAAACAGCCCCGCGCACGCGGGGCTGTTTTGTTTTTATAGTCAAACGAGATAATCCTTGAGCTGTTCTCTATACTTCGCGTCGTTGTCGCCATGGACAATCATCTCGATTGGCTTGGAGAGGTCGATACTGAAAATACCCATAATCGACTTGGCGTCGATCGTATATCTGCCGGAAACGAGATCGACGTCCTCCTGGAACATGGCGGCCGTATTGACAAAGTTTTTGACCATATCGATTGTGTCGAGCTTAATCATGTACTTCTGCATTTGTAAACACCCTTTCTGATCGTTTCTTGCGGCGGCCTGCGCCGCCTGAAATCAGCGCCTGTTCTTATTGTATCTTACAACGCCCCCGTAATGCAATACCTTGCAGAGAATATTTCCAATATTGTCAAATCCGCCCGCGCTCTGTAAAGGCGCTGTCCCCGGTTTCCGCGCAGATCAGGTACGCGCGGTCGGCCACTGCCTGCGTATCAAAGGTGCGCTGCGTGTAATAGTTGATATAGACGGTTTTCGGCGTATAAGCTGTGCGGTAAAAATCAAAATACAGCTTCTGGTTTTCCTGTTCACTGTGCACC
>ERZ808041.1121-NODE-1121-length-11942-cov-8.867931_pt1 | contig 11942 bp, 12 predicted proteins | sample MGYA00380192_ERZ808041 | MGnify/ENA primary metagenome ERZ808041 (study PRJEB31490, sample SAMN06133412) | mouse gut metagenome | isolation source: Z1_1 | host: mice | place: China: Chengdu | collected 2015-05 ... | reverse complement strand
GAGAAGCATCAAGCCACCACGAAGTGGTTTTGCATGGCTTGATGCTTGTAACAGGAAGCCGAAGGCTGAACTGTTACAACTGTTCAGAAAGGATAGAAAGTAAATGGATTACAAAGAGCTTCAAAACATGGAAATTGAAAAAAAATATACCTTAAAGAATTTGCCAAACAATCTGGAAAGCTATCCCTGTAAGTTTATCGAGCAGGCATATTTAAACACTTCCCCTGTCGTGCGCATCCGCAAATCTGATGATTCATATTATCTGACCTACAAGGGAAGTGGACTGATGGCGCGCGAAGAGTACAATCTGCCGCTTGATAAAGCCTCCTATCAGCATCTGCTCACAAAAGCAGATGGAAATATTATCTCCAAAAAACGGTATATAATCCCTCTTGAAAACCCACAGTTTGACAGTAGTTATAAGCCGTTTGTTACCCCTACACTTTTTATTGAACTTGATGTATTTGCACCACCTTTTGCACCGCTTATCATGGCAGAAGTGGAATTTTCCAATGTCGAGATGGCAAATGCCTTTATCCCGCCTGCATGGTTTGATCAGGACGTCACCAATAACCCAGACTATCATAATTCAGTTATGAGCCGCAAAATATTTGTATAATCATTTTGCTTTTGACTCAAGAAACTGTTAATAAATAACTTGTGACAATGCAATATAAATGTCATGGGTTATTTATTAACAATTCCCAAGCATACCAAGTTTAAAATGTTTCCTGCAAAGCGCTACATAGCGATCATTGGCGCCGAGCAGAACTTGCTCGCCATCCCGCACAATGCCATCATCATTAAAACGCGCATTACAAGTTGCTTTTTTGCCGCACCAACACACTGTCTTTATCTCTTGAATGGTATCGGCTATTGTAATCAGCCGCTCACTCCCCGGAAAAAGATTGTTCTGAAAATCTGCGCGAAGCCCATAACATACCACAGGCACATCCAGAAAATCCACAATATCTGACAGAAAATCAATCTGCTCCTTTGTGGCAAACTGCACCTCATCCACAATGATACAGTGATACGATTTTATTGTCGCCTCCGGCATTTCCACAAGCTCATCCAACAATATACACTCCATCTCCAAACCAATTCTGGAGCGAATCACTCGCGCTCCATCACGGGTATCCGTCTTAGTCTTACACAGTAGCGCCCGCTGCCCTACTTCCTGATAATTAAAATGTGTCATCAGTGCATTAGCAGTCTTAGAACTGTTCATCGCACCATAATAAAAATATAACTTTGCCATTCTGGCGCTTCTCCTATATCAATTTATAATCGAGCAAAGAAAGTACTTTCCTTACGCTTCGATAGTCTTTCATCATGCATCTCTTATAGTATTTATTAATCAATTGCTTTTATCCCATCTTTAGACAGCTTTCCTAAATATAATATTTTCACCCCTATGACGCAATGAACATTCCATATTCTTTTGGTACATTTAAAATGCCATTTGTTCGATTCTGCATTAGTATTTGTTTTATTATATGTTTGGGCACATTACTCAGCGCTGTCATACTAGAAAGAGAGTAAATATAATCCACCATATCATCTATGTTCGTAACTGCCAATGAGTCACCATATTCTAATTTTTCAACTTTCAAAAATAACTTCCTTAAAATATCATATCCATTTTGAAGCGTAAAATTTTTATTTAGATTATCTTCAACACCATATGCGTCAAGAATTTTTGAAAGATACTCTATAATTCCATGCTCTCCATATGTTGCGCAATAAAAAGAACCATCTCTCTTTAATACTCGTCGAACCTCAGCCAAACCTTTATATATATCAGGCACATGATATAACATCATATTAGCTATCACAATGTCAAACGTCTCATTCTCATAAGGTATATTCTGTATATCCAAAACCTTATATTCAATATTGTCATAATTACCTACATTTTCTTTTGCTGTTGCTATCATTCCTTCAGAAAAATCAGAAAGTATCAATTTTGAGCAACGACTAATTAAAGACCCCCTATTTTTCCACATATCCCCTGTTCCACAGCCCAATTCTAAAACTTTCATTCCTTTATCTATTTTATAATTTGAAATAATCCAGTTTCCAAAACCCATCTTATTGGTCGAATATTTATCATGAATAGATATTCTTGTATTTAGATTACTTGCAGTAGCATATTGTTGTTTTACAACTGATAAGTCATTTATTTTACTCATAATTATTTTCTCCCATAAGTTCCGATTGTGTGTTGACATTCTTCCTTTAGATACCTATGTGCAATCAAGTAGGGAAGTCTCATTTTCCTTACTCGCCGCGCCGCCGATACGTCATGCAATGGCATATTTCCTCTGCATCGGCGTGCGCATAAAAAAATGGAAAACCTCAATAGAATTAAGGTCTCCCATGCTTTAATTCACTGCGGAAGATGGGACTTGAACCCACACGTCGTATCCGACACAAGATCCTTAGTCTTGCCTGTCTGCCAATTCCAGCACTTCCGCGAACAAACATATATTATCGCATATCAGTGCTTTTGTCAATAGTATTTTTTTAATTTTTTATACGTTTATCTGTTCGATATATTTTATGTCGACTTTTTTGGTGAGCCATACCCCATTTGCAGAGAGATAAAATGCCTGTCCGTCCTGATACATTCTCCCGCTAAAGATCTTTAGAACAACCGGTTTCCCGTGGCGTTTTCCCACATTGATCGCCGTCTCAATATCCTTTGACAAATGTACGTACAAACGGCCCATCGGTTTTAGCCCTTCTGCTTTGATACTGTTATAAAATCGTTCCGCAGTCCCATGATATAAAATTTCCGGTGGCTCCTGCTCCTTCAACTCAACATCCACAGGAACACTGTGTCCTTGATTGGCACGGATCAGAGTCCTATCTTCATTAAATGAATATCGTTGTTTATTATCTGTTCTGACAATCTCCTCCAAAATATCTCTATTGATTTTTTTCCCACTTTTTTTAATTCCCGATATTAATTGATCGACATCCGCCCAACCATGTTCATCAAGCTGGATATATGCCGCTTCTGGATGATGCCGCAAAATCAAACTAATAAATTTACTCAAACTGTCATTTGATGCTTTTTTCACACAAATTCCCCTTCCAAATCAATTTGTAACTATTATAATGCACGCAAATTATATTTGTATTTACTATATTTAATCGCCTGTCTATATCTTAACATTAGAAACAATATCTGTAAAGAATAGAAAAACGTTTGAGGCAGAAACTATCCCAAAACCACAATTTGATTATAAACAGTATTATACATGAGTGTCTCTTTTTGAACACGATTTTCACTCCGCTTTATGACCTGAACTGCTTGACAAAGATTTTATCGAGTGTTATAGTGAAAATCAACAAAAGTGTTTCTGTTTTATAGACTTCAAGAGTCTATTTTCAAAAGGAGGTTCCCCATGTAATGCGATATTCCAACAGATAAATACGAAAATCCGCAGGCACTCTCCTATAGAATATGTTTGCAATTATACTGATGGTCAATCTTTTTGACCGCCAGTATAACACATGCAGCCTATACTAAAAATTGTGTCTGATATTTTTGTGTGTCTACAAAGTTGGGATATAAAAAACAGCATGGAACTTCTTTTTCATTTTATAAAAGAAAATCTATTTCTGTATCGCAAGACAACCAACTATAACTTGTCTAACGCGCTACTTTTATTTTGTATGCTGTGAAAAAATATTCCTTCACAGCTTTTTTGTTGTCTCTGCTGCTTGTCTTTACGGTTGTGACAAAAGTATAAAGTGATGGCTATGCTATAAATTATTTTTGAACCGTTCCTAATAATACAAGTTTTGCATGATGTTGATTTGCCGACAAAAAAGCGTTAAATAGCTAAAAAAGACTATCTAATTATATTTTTACAGGCGAATTTGTGCTTACACCCAAATTCGTAAGAATGGAGGATTGATTATATGGAACAGATTTTCAAATACCCAAGAACCAGACATTTAGAAGGTTCCAAACAGCAATTGGGTGACGGAAACTTAAATTTTGTAAAATTAGATGATATTAAAGGAAAATACTTGGTTCTTGAAGAAAAAGTGGACGGTGCAAACTGCGGCATTAGTTTTAGCTCAGACGGCAAAATGTATCTGCAAAGCCGTGGACACTTTTTAAACGGCGGATATGGAGAACGACAGTTTGATTTATTTAAGCTTTGGGCTGGTTGCTTTGAAAGCCAGTTGCGTTGTTTGCTTAAAGACCGATATGTGATGTACGGGGAATGGTTGTATGCAAAGCACACCGTTTTTTATGATAAACTGCCTCATTATTTTATGGAGTTTGATATTTTTGACAAAAAAGAACAGCGTTTTTATTCTACGCGAAAAAGAAAAGAAATCCTAAATAATGCCCCATTTATTCACTCTGTGCGTGTATTGACAGAGGGAACCTTTGAGACAGTAAATGCGATTGAAAAATGGATTGGACCAAGCTTGTTTATTTCTGACAAACAAGAACAAAATTTCCTCATACAATGCAAGAAAAGCGGTACAGATTCTACGTTAGCTATTCACCAGACAGATTTAACAGGAATTATGGAGGGAATTTATATTAAGGTAGAAGATGGCGACTATGTTACTGACCGCCTAAAATTTGTGCGAGGAACTTTTCTGAATACCATTCTTGACTCTGAAAGTCATTGGGTTAATCGTCCAATTATAGCCAATTGTTTAGCTGATGGAGTGGATCTGTACGCAATGCCAGAGAAGGAGAACCTTTGATGAATCAGAATATTTTTAAAATAATCCGCGACAGCAAATTCTCTTTTTCTCAGCTCTCCTGCTACTATCCTGAACTATGTGCACTGAAAAATATTCCACAAAACCCAGAATATCATAAGGAAGGAGACGTATATCACCATACAGAACTGGTTTGTGAAAAACTGTTGGCACTTTTTGAATGGAAGGAATTGACACAGGAAGAACAGGAGTTGCTATTTTTGGCAGCAGCTTTTCATGATATTGGAAAAATATATTGTACAAAACAGGAAAATGGCATATGGATTTCTCCAAAGCATACTATTGTCGGAGAAAGAGTCTTTCGACAGATAGCTTACAAAAAGGCGGAACAATTTAGTTTCACTTTCCATCAACGAGAAACTATCGCAAAATTGATTCGATATCACGGACTTCCTGTATGGTTTTGGACCAAAGATAGAATGGAATTTGATTTGTTAAAAGCGGCAGAAAGCATTCCTCTGCGACTTTTATATCTACTCTCAAAAGCAGATGTGACCGGACGAATTACTAAAAATCCTGCTCCCTTTATGGAACAGGTTGAATTATTTGCAGATTACGCGCAGGAATTGGGCATTTGGAAAAAATCTTTCGCATTCGCGAATCCCTATACAAAATACCAATACTTTCACAGAGAAAAATTATGGCATAAGGCAGAACTATGTGACGATACAGAATTTGATGTTCTTTTAATGTCTGGATTACCTCTATCTGGAAAAGACAGTTGGATTGCGCAACACAGTGCAGGATTACCCGTTATCTCTCTCGATGAAATCCGCGAGCAGTTGAGATTGCCTCCCACAAAGAACTCTGGTAAAGTAGCTCAGATTGCAACAGAACAAGCCAGAATTTTTTTGAGAAAAAAAGAACCATTTATTTGGAATGCGACAAATATCATTGAAGAAACCCGACAGCGGCTGGTCAATCTCTTTGCTGGCTATGGTGCTCGCGTGCGCATTTTATATCTGGAAGTGCCCTATCAAGAGCTAATTGCCAGAAATCAAAAAAGGGCACGCTATATCCCAGAACCCGCATTGGAGAATATGATACAAAAATTGGAACTGCCTGCGTCTTGGGAAGCCCATACAGTCAATATAATTTTTTGAAATTAAGTAGAAAAAACGGGAATTCCTTCTACGTGCATGAACCAGCGGTCAGAAAACTGACCGCTAGTTTATCACAAACTTTATTCTTTGTCCATGTTGATCACTTCTAACACATATGGTTTCATTCGCTCAGACACTTTATCTACTCTTTTTTCAAGAATCTCAAATGGTCCCCAAGCATAGGAAGACAAAAGATACAATGCGTCTTCTGACACATCATCGCTCGACGAGATGACAACTATCTGAAGCAAATCAATTAATTCGTCACGAATATCAGCAATATAATGATCTTGTTTATAATAGGGGTCCATAAACCAATCCAAAGCAAACAAAAGACTTTTCTTTTTCTCGTTATCATCACCCATAAGAACCGCTCTAATTGCTTCAATTCCTCTTTTTATTATTTCTTTCTCATTTGCACCATATGTAATATAACGAACATTGCTTTCCATAAAACCTCACAATTCAAAATTTCTTAAAACATACCCTCACAATTTAAAAACGCTTCACAATCTTCTACAATATTATCAAATCTCTTTTCATACTTTTCATAATTTTACCAAAAACATAAAGCAGAATACTATACCAATAAACAACCATATACTTAATATTTTAACTATGTGACAATTCAACGATTTTTTTGAACAGTTGCTAATTTTATATTGTTTTCTCGAAAATATAACAGAGAATATCACACCGATAAACAACCATAGAATTAATATTTTTAAATCATTTAATATAAAATTATACAATTTCCAGTTTTCATACCTACTATAGTTTGGATCTGAAATATCATCATACGCGATATATGCAATAAATGTATTGCATAAAGCAAAGATTGAATAAACCATTGTAAATGGAATTACCCACCCATATTTTAACGGTTTCTTTTTTATTCGTTTCCAAATCGCTACAATTCCCATCAAAATAGAAAGTAAAAATAACCCGATAAAAAAATACTTCATTATATCCACATATGTATCAATCCGCATATAACACTCCTGAAAGCTATCTCCCAAATTAGGAACTGTTAAGAATTAACTTTGCAGATTTAGCCAAATCAGATGTAAAGATTACTTTAACAGTTCCTTAGGTATTTTGACGCAAACAAGCAACAATTCCAGAACAAATACAAGAGCCAAAAACATACGCCCAAACACCCTTATTTATAACTTTTTGAAAAAAATTATTATCCCAATCATTGCAAACTGAAATGGCAATCAGCAAAACGAGTCCGATTATAGTCCATATAAACAATATTTTATAGACTGTTTTTCTATTCTTTCTCACAGTCCTCTCCTATAATTCTGGTCGTGAAGTTCCCAATATAACCTACTATATTCACTTTTTAGAAACTGTAAAGAAATAGGCAAGTCAAAATGCATGGGCTATTTATTCATAGTTTCTTAAACACTAAAGCTAATTTCCAGCAATCTGTTCTTTGCAACATCTGGCACAGGCATCTGCTGTACTATATTTTCATAAGTCGCTCTATCGGATTTGCATAAATTTTCATAAATTTTATTTTTCTGATTATTGTCCATCTCAAGTCGTGTGATAATCTTGCGAATTGACTCTATTCTCTTCTTGTCTGCCTGCTCTACAAAGTGTACAGATATTTCATATTGCACACCTGATACAACGCCTTCAATCGTGACATGCAAACGCCCATTGTCATCCACCTTAACAGGATATACTTTATCATTTGCTTTGACAGTCACTTCACCAGACAAAATATTGCAGAATACAAATTGATACCTTCTTGGTTTGGTACCTAAACCTGCTGCCTCTATCTTACAAGAAAATCTCACTTTTTGGATACCTTCCTTTTTCTCCGACACAAATGTTGTGTCAATGCGCTTCCCGTCCTGCTCCTCATACAGCGTATAACTTCCATTTCCATTTGTGATATACACTTTTAGCAGCTCTGGATTATTCACATCATTTGTATATTTCCGGTCATCCAGCACAAAAAATCCGCCTTCTTTGAGTAAAACTGGAATCTCTTCCAACCAGCGCACCATCGGAATCCTTCGACCACCCACATACTCATCACCTGTAAAAAAGTCCGTCCATCTCCCTTGTGGCAGCCAGACATCCACTTTTGCCATGCCTTCCGCTTCACTTTTTGTTGTCACAGGTGCCACAATCATCTGACCGCCAAATAGATACTGATTTGGACACTGATATGCTTCCTCCTCGTCAGCCCAGCCATAATACATTGGTTCTATCAAAGCAGTCCCATTTTCCGTAACCTTAACAGACGCAGAATATAAAAATGGAATCATTCGATGCCGCAGACGCAAATATTTCTCCGCAATCAGTCCAGTGCCGTTTCCATATGCCCACGGTTCCTTCGTAAACGTATCGGAATTGCTGCTATGCAGACGATTAATTGGACTAAATACACCAAACTGCAAAAAACGCACATACAATTCATCATCTTTATAACCACCCATATGACCGCCAATATCATGACTCCACCAACAATAGCCCGCATTTGATGCCGTCGCCGTAAAATAAGGCAGATATTGTAGGCTTTCCCATGTCACATAGGTATCACCTGAAAAACCTAATGGATAACGGTGTGAACCAATACCACTGTAGCGCGACAAAATCAACGGCTCCTGTCCCACACCATTATCCAGAAAATGATAGTGATTTAACGCCCATAATGGGTCCAATCCCTCCAACTTCGAGTCGCTCCCCTGCTGCCAGTCAATCCACCAAAAATCCACGCCATCATGTTCATATGGTTTATGAAGTACCTTGAAATAAGCATTAATGAACGTCGCATCCGTCATATCAAAAGGAATTTTCTGTTCACTTTCTGGGTCAATACCCACAGCCTCTGCCATCTCTCGATAGCAATCCTCAAAGTATCGCACCCCCAGCGCGGGATGCAAGTTCAGCGTCGTGTGCAGATTTTTCTCATGCAGCTTTTTCAGAAAGCGTCTGTAATCTGGAAATAAATCAGTATTCCAACTATAACCTGTCCATCCGTCACTACCGCCGTGCAACGCATCATTTTTTCCATTTATTGTAATCTGCATACGCTCGTCCAGCGTAGTAGACCAGTGCCAATCCATGTCCACTGTCGCAACTGTCAGCGGAATTTCACGATTCTCAAAATTTTCAATTGTATGAAGATACTCTTTCTCTGTATAAGCGTGATATCTGCTCCACCAGTTTCCCAATGCAAATCTTGGAATCAATGGAGTCTCTCCACAGATGGAAAATAGCGCCTTCAACGCTTCTCTGTAATCCTTTCCATACGCAAACACATAGCAGTCCAATTGCGCGTACTCCCGCCTTGCCAGCATTCCGTCCTCACCCAAAATTAGTGACTGACTATCATCTAAAAGCGCTACACCGTTTTTTGAAACGACACCATACCCCAGCGTCAACTTCTCCACCTTACACTCGCCATTGTCAAAAGAAATACATTTTTCGCCGTCGCAACCGTCCAGTGTACGATACGTACCTAGAAGATTTTCACTGTTATTTAGATACAACTTTTCTTTCTGTCCAGAAAAGATCACATAGCTGTCCGCAATCGTACCGCTCCATACCAACACCACTTTGTCTGTGACAATTCTAAGTTCTTCGTCTGTTCGTTCCACAGAAAATGAAACTTTTGGCATTTTTCGATACCATACAGTCTGCGTTGCCTTATCGCAAAAATGTCCCTCTGGCTCCTGCTCAATACGAAAGAGTTGGTCCTTCAATACAGTAATGCGTACATTTCTCTCTAACACCATATTTTCTTGTAATGCCACAGGTTCTGTCTTTGCAATTAAATGCTTGTCCAACATGTAAATATCCTCCCGTTTTTGATTATTAAATTTCTCCTAATTTTATTCATTCATTTTTCTATATTGTATCAGAATTAGCACAGAATTTCAATTTGACTTTGTTACAGGTTTGTGTCCAGTGTTAGTTGGGTTACTTTTCACACCTTGCTGCATGGTGTCGGAGTGAGCGCCAAAATGCCTGTCTTGTGGCATTTTGTGTGCATCAATTGTTGCAATTCACACAAAATCATCATAAATGAATACGAAATCTGGCGTGGGTATGAATTGTAACTTAGTTGGCATGTAATGCGGTTTTTTTGACGTACAATGGAATGCAGTCCTAGTACAACGAATATTAAGTAACTGGCACTATGACTTGCCTGATTGTTCATCTGCGGTGTTGTCGTCAATCGCCGTAGCCACCGCTACGACTCATTCCTCCGCCTTGCATAAGAAGTAATCATTCTATATCAATGTACCAAAAACTTAATATTTGTTGTACTAGCTCTGTATTCATATATTTATGTGTCACCTCATGTTATCAAATTCATTTTTTAATTCTGGACTTGTGTGACATTCATTGTGGAACTGTTTACACCATGCAGAGATGACAGCTTTGGATACACCATATTCTGCTGTGATGCTTTTGTAAACACATCCTTCTTTCTCATGGAGACAGACTATCTTCTTTTTAAATTCGGACATGTAATTTTGTGATATAATAAGTATCTCTTTTCTGATTAAATTTATTATATCTTATTAACCACTCCTATTACTACTTTATTATAGCACTTCAAGGCGAAAACCAAACCACCTACTCAGCCGGTAGTATTGATATTGATTAGGGCATGGCCCTGATTTCTAAAGTTCCGTTTTTACTGTTCTGAAAAACGGAACTTTAGAAAATAAATAAACCACCTGCTCTGCAGGTGTTTGAAATAGCTACGAAATTACAGTCAGTACAAAACTAGAGAAACTTTAAAAATGAGTCAACTTACTGTTCCATTTGCAAAAATCGTGCTATCGCACTTTTACATCCGCTAACGAAGCCTTTTTTGTTCATGAAAGAGTAATAACCGCACAGATGAAAATTATTTATTTTGAAAAACGAAATAGGATTGGGTGGAAGTAGCAACCATAGTGCCATCTGTTTTGTAAACATTTACCTCATAAACAGCAATAGAAGAACCATATTTAATTTCTTTTGCTTCTGCAATTAACTTTTCTGTATCACAAGCAGGTGCTAGATAGTGAATGTTGCTGTTAACTGTCACAACACTCTTTCCATGTGTGAGTGCAGCACTACCACCAATCGTATCAGCCAAAGCAAAAGTACAGCCGCCGTGTACTGTGCCTAGAGGATTGAGTATTTCAGGTCTTAAGGGCATTTCTCCCTTGCAGTAACCTTCCGAGAGTTCTGTAATTCTCATATCAAGCAATTGTATAAAACCTAATGTGCCATAAAAGTGATTTTTTATTTCATCATAATTCATTGTGATTATCCTTCTTTCTAAAGATAAGGAACTGTACAAAAATAATTGTGTTGTAAGGCTAAAATATATTTTAACCTATTTTACAACAAATAGTATATCAGATTTTAGAAGTCATGTCTAAAAAAATAGTAAAAAATTGATTTATTGATTCTTGACAGAATGTCTTTTTACTGATAAAATGAATTAACCTTGATGAATCAAGGGGTAGTAAAGGTTTCGACAGGGAACTTGAAGATGGAGAAGCAGGTCGTAGGTATACGTTAAATCCAAAATTAAAATTAAACGCTGAAGATAATTTAGCATTCGCAGCTTAAGAGCTGCTGTCTGATCTAGTGCACCTACACATTAGAACCCAGGCATCGATTTTGTAGGAAACGACACATGCAAAGCTTTGCGTATGTGGGCGTATTATGAAGCTACTGACTGAATAGGAGCGTTGATTCTCCTATTCAGAAGGGAAATGGGTTACTCCCGAAAAAATCAACTAAACCTGTAGAAGTACATGGGATGGTTTTTTGGACACGGGTTCGACTCCCGTCTACTCCACTCATTTTAAGCCTTATAAATTAAGGATTTTAGGAGCATCAAATATGAGACTATGAGAAAAGTCTGTAAATAATTTATAAGAATAAGGTCTTCTATGATAAAATCTAAATCATAGGAGACCTTAAATTATGGTAAATAGAAAAAAAGAAGTTTACAAACCAAAACCAATGACCGAAGGAAAACGCATGAAGTGCTATAATAAAGTTGTAACAGGAGTGGCTAATAAGATATAATAAATTTAA
>ERZ808041.1119-NODE-1119-length-11979-cov-3.955134_pt1 | contig 11979 bp, 10 predicted proteins | sample MGYA00380192_ERZ808041 | MGnify/ENA primary metagenome ERZ808041 (study PRJEB31490, sample SAMN06133412) | mouse gut metagenome | isolation source: Z1_1 | host: mice | place: China: Chengdu | collected 2015-05 ... | reverse complement strand
TAAAACAGCTGCTATACTGGCCTTTGCGGCGGTATAACAGCTGTGTGCCGTCTGTATTATAACAGCTTGGAGATCTCATACTGATAGGGATCAATCCCCTTCTGCATATTCAGGGCCTCTTCAATATCGAAGTCCACGAACTCGCCGTGCCGATAACCCACAACCCTGTTGGTCTTTCCCTGTAACAGGATATCCACCGCGTAAGCGCCCATGATGGAGGCATAAAAACGGTCCTTACAGGTGGGGTTGCCTCCCCGCTGCATGTAGCCCAGCACCGTCGCGCGGGTCTCTATGCCGGTGGCCGCCTCGATCCGCCTGGCCATGGAGTTGGAATGCCCGATGCCCTCCGCGTTGATAATCAGGTGATGAATTTTCCCTTTTTTGCGGCTGGCGATAATATTGTTGATGATAGCCTGCTCGTTATAGTCATATTTCTCGGGAAGCAGAATATCCTCGGCACCGTTGGCGACACCGCACCACAGCGCGATATACCCCGCGTTGCGGCCCATGACCTCAATAATGCTGCAACGCTCATGGGAGGAGGAGGTATCCTTCACCTTGTCGATGGCCTGCATGGCTGTGTTGATTGCCGTGTCAAATCCGATGGTGTAATCCGTGCAGGAAATATCCAGGTCGATGGTGCCGGGCAGACCTACCGTGTTGATGCCCAGACGCGCCAGCTTCTGGGCCCCTCTGTAGGAGCCATCGCCGCCGATGACCACAATGCCGTCTATTCCGTGCTTCCGGCAGATTTCCGCCCCCTTCTGCTGTCCCTCGGGAGTCTTGAATTCCATACAGCGGGCCGTTCCCAGTATAGTGCCGCCTCTCTGGATGATATCCGACACATCCTTGCCCTGCATATCTATTATTTCTTCATTCAACAGGCCGTTATAGCCCTTCTTGATTCCCTTAACCTTAAGGCCCCTCGCAATCGCTGTACGCACCACCGCACGAATGGCCGCATTCATTCCGGGGGCGTCTCCGCCGCTGGTCAACACGCCAATTGTCTTCAATTCTTTCTCCACGATGCACTCTCCTCCTTATTATAGTTCCGCAATCTCTCTGCCAATGCTTTTCTCCCGGAGCAATTTCCGGCCGCTCCGGCGTCCGTAAATTCTCCGCTCATTGGCAATCACCTTATTCTAATGCATTTCTTTTCGGTTTTCAATAGGTTTTGTCAGGATTTTAACATTTTCTTCCCCGAAAATCGAACCCAGACGCCGCTTTAACTCCTCGTCCGCATGTACGCAGCGATTGTCCGGCAGAATTTTCACGGCCCTGGGATTCTTGATATAGATCACCAGATGATCCTGCCCGTCCGAGTCCGCGGTGGCCTCAAAAAGTTTCTGCTGTGCCTGCTGGTACGCCTCCATCGTAGGAAACTGTATCCACAACCCCTCCGGCATGCTGCTGATGCTGGCTCTTGGCTGTTCCCGGCCCGGCCCGGTTTCTCCTCCGGAAGCCGCTTGCGTTTCGGGCTGATGTCCGTCACGGGCCTGCTGCTGACGGCTCTGCCGGGCCCCGCTTTCTCTGCTGCCGCCTGAAAAGGAACGGCCGCCCCGGCCCGGGAACAGTTCTCCTCCCCCGGCGGCCTCCTCAAAGCTGACAATCTGTTCGCAGATCAGCTTGGCGTCCTTATCCTCCTCCACGGAGGTCCGTCCCCGGATAAAGAGTTTGGCATCCTCCGTCAGCAAGGAGGAATACTGTTCATAGTCTCTGGGAAAAATCACCACCTCCACACTGCCCACCAGGTCCTCCAGGCTCACAAAGGCCATGACCTGATTGTTTCGGGTATACTTGATGGTCTTCTCCGCGATCATCCCTCCGATCACCGCCGGAGCCCTGTCCGGCACCGCCACCTGGCCCGTCTCCTCGTCCAGCACAAAATCACTGCTTTTTCGGGTGGCATATTTTTGCAGCAGCTCCTGGTACTCCTCCAGGGGATGGCCGCTGACATAGATGCCCAGCACCTCCTTTTCAAAGGCGAACATCATCTCTCTGGGATATTCGCCCACATCCGGCATACGGACCTCATACGCCTCCCTGTCTTCCTCGGACGCGATGTCAAACAGGGTGATCTGCCCTGCCAGGTTGTTCTTCTTGTCCTTCACGATCCGATCCAGAATCTGCACATATACGCTCATACACTGTTTCCTGGTTCCCCCCAGGCTGTCCAGGGCTCCGGCTTTGATAAAGTTCTCTATGGCCCGTTTGTTCACATCCTTGTCCGCGACCCTGGTTATAAAGTCTTTCAGATTGGTGTAGGGCCCCCGCAGCCGTCTCTCCTCCACGATGGCGTCGATAATCGGCCTTCCCACGCTCTTGATGGCCGTAAGGGCATACCGTATATTGCCGCCGTCCACGGAGAATCCCGCCTCTCCCTGATTGATATCCGGCGGCAGAATCTTGATGCCCATATTCCGGCTGGCCAGGATATACTCAGAGACCTTCCCCGGATTGTCGATCACCGATGTGAGCAGCGCCGCCATAAACTCCACCGGGTAATAGTATTTCAGCCACGCCGTCTGCAATGTCACCACCGCGTAACAGGCCGCATGGGATTTGTTGAAAGCATAGTTGGCAAAGTCCATCATTTCGTCAAAAATCCTGTTGGCGGTTTTTTCGTCAATGCCCTTGGATACGCAGCCGGGCACTCCCTCCTCGTCGTTGCCATACACAAAGTTGGCCCGTTCCTTCTCCATGACGGAATGCTTCTTTTTGCTCATGGCGCGGCGCACCAGATCGCTCCGCCCCATGGTATAACCCCCCAGGTCCCGCACGATCTGCATGACCTGTTCCTGATAGACCATGCAGCCGTAGGTATTTTTCAGAATCGGCTCCAGCTGTGGACAGGCGTAGCTGGTCTCGCCGCCGTTGTTTTTGCCCTTGATGTACTTGGGAATAAAATCCATGGGGCCGGGGCGGTACAGAGAGATACCGGCCACAATATCTTCAAAATTCTGGGGACGCAGTTCCTTCATGAAGCTCTTCATCCCGCCGCTCTCCAGCTGAAAAATCCCCTCGGTCCTGCCCGTGCCGATGTAGGAGAGCACCTTGGAATCGTTGAAGTCAATATGCTCCATGTCCAGCCGGATACCCCTGGTCTGTTCCACGAAATTCACTGCGTCCCGGATCACCGTCAGATTCCGCAGGCCCAGAAAGTCCATCTTCAAAAGGCCCAGCTCCTCCAGCGGGTCCTTGGTGTACTGGGTGGTGATGGAGCCGTCGCCGCCCCTGGACAGGGGGACGAACTCGTCCGCCGCCTCCGGACAGATCACCACCCCGGCGGCGTGCATGCCGGTGTTGCGGGGCAGCCCCTCCAGACGCCTGCACATGTCAATCAGCTTGTGGACCTGCTCCTCTTCCCGGTACTGCTTGCCCAACTCCGGGCTTTTTTCCAGCGCCTGATCCAACGTGATATTGAGATCCCCCGGCACCAGCTTGGCGATGCCGTCCACATAGGCATAGGGCAGATCCATGACCCGGCCCACATCCCGGATTACCCCCTTGGCTCCCAGTGTGCCAAAGGTCACGATCTGCACCACTTTTTCCGGACCGTATTTCCGGCTTACATAATCAATCACATCCTGTCTTCCGTTAGGGCAGAAGTCAATGTCTATATCCGGCATGGACACCCGCTCCGGATTCAGGAAACGCTCAAACAGCAGATTGTAGCGGATGGGATCGATATCCGTGATCCGCAGACAGTAGGATACGATGCTGCCCGCGGCGCTGCCCCGCCCCGGTCCCACGGGGATACCGTTTTTCTTGGCATAATGAATGAAGTCCCACACGATCAGGAAGTAATCCACAAATCCCATACTGTGGATCACGTCCAGTTCATAGTCCAGCCGCTCTTGCAGAGTCATCCCCGTGTCTCCCGCCATCAAGGAACCGTCCCCGTAACGCTCCCTGAGCCCTTCGCCGCACAGTTTTTGCAGATAGCCCCAGGAGTCATAGCCCTCCGGCACCTCATAGCGGGGGAGTTTGCGGACGCCGAACTCAATCTCCACATGGCATCTGTCCGCAATCCGCTGGGTGTTTTCCACCGCTTCCCAGGCGTAGGAGAACAGCCCCTTCATCTCCTCCTCGCTCTTGACAAAGTACTGGCCGCCCTCATAGCGCATACGGTCCTCATCCGCCAGCTTCTTGCCCGTCTGCAGACACAGCAGGATGTCATGGGCCTCCACATCGGTCTCATAGGTATAATGCACATCGTTGGTGACCACCAGCGGAATCTCCAGCTCACGGCTCATGTTCATCAGTTCCATGTTGACCCGTCTCTGTTCCGGGATACCGTGATCCTGCATCTCCAGAAAATAGTTCCCCCTGCCGAAGCATTCCTCATATTTCCTGGCGCTTTTCCTGGCCTCGTCCAGAAGACCCTTGGAAATATTGCGCTGCACCTCCCCGGCCAGGCAGGCGGACAGGGCGATCAGGCCCTCATGATATTGCCGCAGTACCTCCATGTCCACCCGGGGCTTGTAATAATACCCTTCCGTAAAGCCCCTGCTGACAATCTTCATCAGATTGGCATAGCCTGTATTATTCTCCGCCAGCAGCACCAGATGATAGTACCTGTCCTCGCCGCCCGTGAGTTCCTTGTCAAAACGTGAGCCTGGCGCCACATAGACCTCACAGCCGAGGATTGGCTTAATCCCGACTGCCTTTGCCGCCCGATAGAAGTCAATCACTCCGAACATAACGCCGTGGTCCGTAATTGCCACGCTGTCCATTCCTAACTCCTTCACACGGGACACACATTCCTTTATCTTATTTGAACCGTCCAGCAGGCTGTACTCTGTGTGGACGTGAAGATGTGCAAAACTCATATTTTCTCCTTATAGTTATTTAAAAAAGGCATCCCCCTTCATCCTGGGAACACCTCTCCTCGCATGTGTCTAATCGCCATCCACCATGAACTTTACCAACCTGTCTATATCTTCCTTTTCATATGCAATAATCTCCAATTCCGGAATCTCTCCGCTAGAAAAAATATTCGCCATAGATACATACTGTGACAGCTTTGACTTCAGATTCAGCCTGTCGCCCTCTCCCGTCACTAATTCTACTTTTCCTGAGCAATCGTCAATCACCGAAAAAAACTTGTCAATGTTCGTAATGTTCTGCACTTTCATGATTAAAAAAGCCCCTTTCTTTTATTCCCTCCTATTATAACCTATCTTTTACGAATTTCAATAGATTTTTCACAAATTTCTATTCTGCCCTCCTTCAGGAGACGGCCAACGGCACGCTTAAATGCATTCTTGCTCATGTCAAATTCTTTCTTAATCTGTTCCGGCTCAGCCTTATCCGTAAACGGCAGACGCCCCCCGTATTCCTCCATCCTTTTTATAATCGCCTGCGCATCCGCGTCCATCTGAATAAAAGCCTTCTCCCGCACAGCGAGATCCAATTTCCCATCCTCTTTGACCCTCGTAACCCTTGCATGAATCCTATCGCCCACTTTCAGGCTGCCAAACGCCTCCCGCTTGGGAATCAATGCAGAGTAGCAGTCGTCCACAGCCACAAACACACCGAAATTATCACTGGTATCGTAGACAATCCCCTCCACAGGGTCATCCTTCTGGTACGGCGCGTCCTGGCGCAGACGCTCGTACACCTTCATTGTAGCGCAAAGCCTGCCGGACTTGTCCACATAAAGGGTTACCAGAACCTCGTCGCCCTTTTTTACCTTTGCCGTCTGTTCACGGAACGGAAGCAGCAGGTCCTTTTCCAGCCCCCAGTCCAGAAACGCACCGATTCGTCCTACGTCCACGACCTTAAGCGCCGCCAGCTCTCCGAGGGTAATCTTCGGCTCATTTGTGGTGGCAATCAGGCGGTCCGAAGAATCCTTGTAGAGAAAAACCTCCACAGGGTCGCCTGCTTCCAGGCCACGCGGCACCTGTTTCTTTGGAAGCAGCACCTTTTCCTGGCTGTTTCCGAGATAGACGCCGAACTCTACCTCCTTAACAATCATCAACCTTACTTTTTTTCCCAAATTCTCAGACAATGACATCTGTATTTTCCTCTCTTTCAAATCACATCAACAGAACTCTACCACAGCAAAAGCCTTCCCCGCCTTATCGCAAAGCTCTGTCACGGCTCTATCCTTCTCATACGCTGTCTTAGGGTAAATAATATCGCCATACACCGCAGATTTCTTATACTCCACCCTCATCCTTTTCACCTCCATCGGCTTTTCAAGCCCTTCCAGCGCCATCTGTACATACTGACAATTATTCACATGCTCGTTCGTATCAATATGATATTTCCGTACAGGAAACGGCTCTCCCTCCTCAAATCCCTCCGGTAACTCAATCTTCCGAGACGCATATTCCATAGAAAGAGGCTCCTCCGTTCCATAGAGCTCAATCTCCCGCTTGTCCGGCTTCGTCGGCCTTCCCTTCTCCACATCCATATACACCCACACAGAATTGGCCCATGCAGCCATCTGACGCCCCCCGTCCTCCATAGAGAAGTTACGAAGGCCCAGAAGCCCGTCAAATTTCGTCGCCCAGGTACACACCTTCACAGACTCCCCCATCACGGGATAACGGGCAATTTCAACCTGCCACGCCGACAGAATCCACACTCTTTTACGTTCTGCGCAGTAGGAAAGCCCGACCCCCAGGCTTTCCGAATGAAACGTACTGCAATCCTGAAAATAATTAATGATTCCCGGCAGCGTAATCCGCCTTGTATGGTCCACCTCACTGAACCGAATTCTGCCCTCCAGGGTATATTTATTACTCTTTTGCACTCCCTATGTAACTCCTTTCTATTGTAATGACACACTGATAACGCGGGTCTGTAATCTTAAGCAGCTTCACAAGCGTATTCTTAAGAGCTTCCTGCTTCTTCTCATCATACTCGTAAGGAACCTCCATGTCAAAGATCAGGTTCACCTGTTCTTCCCCGCTTACCATACGAAAATCATGGATTGCCACAGCCGGATCTACTGCATCAAGAAGCTTCTCCACCTGCCCTCTCGCCTGTATCACCCTCACATCCCGCGTCTCAACTGGGTCCATATGAATCACCAGAAACACTCCAAGCAGCCTTAAGGCATCCCTCTCAATACGGTCAATAATCTCATGGGACACCTCAATCTCCACGTCGTTGGGAACCTCTGCATGGATAGACGCCATACTCCTCCCAGGGCCATAATTATGGACAATCAGGTCATGGCTGCCCAGAACCCCCTCATACCCTTCCACGAAATCCGTGATTCTGGCATACTCCTCAGGCTCGACAGCCTTTCCAATCAAAGGCTCTAACGTATCCTTCGCAATCCCCACGCCTGCCCACATCACCACCAGCGACACTCCAAGTCCCACGATTCCGTCGATATTCACCCCAGTCATCCGGAAAAATATAAGGGAAGCAATAGTCGCCGTTGTGGTAATCACATCGCCCATGGCATCCGCGGCTGTCGCCATCATTACCTTGGAGTCAATCCGCCGTCCTAACTTCCGATTGAAATACCCAAGCCACAGCTTAACCCCGACAGACAGCACCAGAATCACCACCGACACAGCCTGGAACTTCAATTCCTCCGGTTCCCGTATTTTTCCAACCGCATCCTTAAGAAAGGAAAACCCTACCTCCAAAACCAGAAACGCGACAATCAATGCCGCTATATACTCAATCCTTCCATGGCCGAAGGGGTGGTCCCTGTCCGCCGGTTTGCTCGCCATCTTCACTCCCACAAGCCCAATCACAGAGGAGCCCGCATCCGATAGATTATTAAACGCATCTGCCATAACCGAGATACTATGCAGGAGATACCCTACCGCACATTTTACTACAAATAAAAGCACATTGCAAAGGATGCCTACCACGCTCGCCAACACACCGTAGGCGGTCCTGACAGACACCCTCTCAATCTCCGTATGGTCTTTTACAAAAATTTTAACCAATAATTCCGTCATGAATTTCCTCCATGTTTCTCCTACTGTATCCCCTGACGGGGAAATTTCCCTGTTGAGTTACTCCTCAGCGCGCATCTTCTACTCCGTCTCCGAAAAAGAACCACTTTATCTTAAAATCCGTGGTCGCTGTAACCATCTCATATTCTTCTGCCGTCAATACCTCCTTAAGCCCCTGCTTTCCCTCGTCGCTGACCACAGTACACGCAGTATCGGTAAAACACAGGCTCGGATACAGGACACACCACCAGTTATGTCCGCGGGCATCCCCAAGTTTAATCTTCAACGCCTCATACTCTCCCTGGGGAAAGAAAATATCCCCATACTGCTTATCCGGAAAATAACTGACCTCCACCTCTGCTCTGGACTGATAAGAATATCCCTCATCTCTAACCGTCTGGTCAGCCACCTCCTCAAGCTCACGCAAATGAGACTCTACCCACGCCTTCGTATCCTCTGCGTCCGGTTCCTCCAAACGCCCGTATCCCATGCTCTCCTCCATATAAGCAAGCACAGCGTCCCGAACCTTCACCTTCACAGCCTGGTCCTCGTCACTGTCACTGTTGGCAAGTACATGAAACCGCAGCACCTCCTTCGCCAGAGACTTCTGGGTCCGTTCCATCTTCGCCTCCACCTGCTCAATCCCACGCTCAACACAACTTCCCGTCAGCAACGCCGCAACACAGATTCCAAAAATCAGACAAACAACCTGCCTAATCCTGCTGCCATAATAATATTCTCTCCTCATATCCATATGTAATTACCTCCTTATAAACCACTCACTAATGTTATAAGGAGTATTGACATATAAATTATGCTTTATACAAAACTCAAAGAAAACTTCTCCCCCATACGCAAAAATTACCCCTTCTTGGTACGGATAACATCCATCACAGCCTCCACCTGATTGTCAATATGCTTGCAGACAATCTCCACAGCCTCATCCTTCTCCCTGTTCTCAATCCTCCTGATAATCTCCTCATGCTCAGTCAAAAGCTGCGGATACGCCTCCTGCCGTTTCAAATACTCAATACGATAACGATACATCTGTTCACGCAGATTATTCAAAAGCTGAACCAGCTTCTGGTTATCCGTGGCCTCATAGAGCACATCATGAAAGCGCACGTCCGCCTCGGCAATCTGCGTAATATCATTACTTTTCAAGGTCCTTCTAAACTCCTCCGCCGCCTGCCGAAGCTCTCGAATCTGAGCGCTCTTAATCTTATCACAGGTCAGCTTTACAGCCAACTCCTCAAGCGCCTTGCGTACCTCCAGGACGTCTCTTAAGCTTTTCTCGGAAATATCCGCCACCTCCGCGCCTTTCCTCGGAATCATAAGCACAAGCCCCTCAAGCTCAAGCTTGCGGATTGCCTCCCGAATCGGCGTGCGGCTGACGCCTAGCTTATTGGCAAGCTGAATCTCCATCAGCCTCTCTCCCGGCTTAAGCTCGCCTCTTAAGATTGCCTGGCGCAGCGTATTAAAAACTACGTCCCTCAGCGGAAGATACTCGCTCATATTGACCTTAAGTTCCATTCCCTATCTCCTCCTCGTATTGTGTACGCCGGTAACGTATGTCTGCCTTGCAAGCTGTAACTCCCGAATCCGAAACGCCGCCTTCTTCGCCTTCTTCTTATCGTCGAACAGCCCAAAAACCGTAGGCCCGCTGCCACTCATCAAGGCATTGAGGGCGCCGTTCTTCTTCATGGTTTCCTTAATCTGGTCAATCACAGGATACGCTTCTATCGTGACCTTTTCCAGAACGTTCCCCATGCAGGAGGAAACGGCAAGAAGGTCCCGCCCCTTAAGCCCCGCAATAATCCCGTCAATATCCGGATGCTCGGCAATCTCATGAGAGTCCAGCTTCTCATACACCATCTTCGTGGAAACACTGATGGAGGGTTTTGCCAGGAGGACAAAACATTTGGGCATAGGAGGAAGGGGAGTCAGCTTCTCCCCGATTCCTTCTGCAAGCACCGTTCCTCTCATAATACAATAGGGAACGTCTGCGCCTAAGGAAACGCCCCTTTCCATCAGTTCCTTCTGGGACAATCCCAGGGAAAACATACGGTTCATCCCAAACAAAACCGCCGCCGCGTTAGAACTGCCGCCCGCCATCCCCGCCGCCACAGGGATATGCTTATCCAGAATAATCTTCACGCCCTCCTTAATTCCGAATTCTTGTATCAAAAGGTCAGCCGCCCGATACGCCAGATTATTCTCATTTACCGGAAGATAGAACAGGTTTGAACTAAGCCTGATCCCTGCTTCTTTCGTCTTTACCATCCAAATCTGGTCATAGAGGTAAACCGTCTGCATCACCATACGAACGTCGTGATATCCGTTCTCCCGTCTCCCCAACACATCAAGACCCAGATTAATCTTCCCAAGTGCCTTTAATTCTAATTTATCCATAGGTTTTCTCCTTGTATCCTGTATACAGTGTACTTATAGTATACTCATATTTTCCTTAAAAATCAATATCCTGTCGCCTGCTTTTATTTCTTCCGAGGGCAATTCATTTACCTCCATGATTCCCTCAACCGTCGTATTATATTTTTTTGCAAGATCCCACAGAATGTCTCCGTCGCGGACAATATAACCCGTAATTCCAGGCCGTCTCTCCAACTCCTCCATGTCAAAGGGCGTAAATTCTATCTCCCTGATATTACGGATGCAGATTGGCTCTTTCAGGAAGCTGTGGAATGCCAAGACTGCCTTAATCTCAATTTCATCCGTCCCAAGAAGCCCAATAGACAACTGCTCTACCGCATAGGTCAGGCCGTAGGTCATATTTTCTGCCGTCTCATTGCTTTCTAACAGGTAGGAAAACGGAACCATTCCCTGCCAGGTATCGAAAGGAATCGCGTCGTCTGCCTTGACATACAAAAAGCTTATGTGGAGTACCCCTTCAATCTGGATACCGCCCTCTGCGGCCTCGGTGTGCTCTACCTGTATTCGTGCGCTGCTGTGGCAGATTTGCAGGATATCATCCTTAATCTCCGGCAATGACAACTGCTCTGTAACCTTGCATTTGGAATGATTCTGCAAAAGGAGACGCTCCATCTGTTCCTCCGTAATCTTGGGCGTGCAGCTCTGCTCTAAGGAATATGCGTCCGCCAGAAGCTCAAGCCGTTCCTCCTCATAGACAATCAGGCGCACCTCCAGGGTTGCCTCCACCCCAATCAGGCGCATTTCTCCGTCCTCATCCATCCGCACGTCTATATTGACGTCTGTAAGCTCTGGGTAAATCTGATGGTACATCTTATCCTGCGCCCCATAGCACTCAATACGTCCCTCATAGGGAACTGTCTGTTCAATCCAGTCCGTCTTGCCGTCCAGAGATTCGTAGAAACAGAACAGTAACAGCTCTCCCTGTATCTTCAGCTCATCCGCCTCCAGGCGGGTATCCAGCTTCCGGCTCGTCACCTCTGTCCACAGCAGCGTCCCGATGTTTTCCTTCGTACCGCCTATGGAAACCTCCTCCTTGATTCGGTAGGTATCCTTCATTGTGGCAAATACCTTGAGGAATTCTTTGCTCTCGAACCTTTTGTACAAGGACTGGCCGCACTCGATATCCGTCGTAAGCTCTGTCTCCTGTTTTCCTTCCGAGCAGACCGTAAGCTCTGCCAGCGTCTTGATGCTTAACTTCCTGGAATGGATTGCCGTGACCGTCAAATCTGCGCTTGAGGACTGGACAAACAGATTTCCTGCCGGCTCTTGCTCAAGATAAATCATTTCCTCAAAAGGGATTCTGCCCTCCAGGCAGGAAAGCCTTGTCTCACCCTCATCCGTCACATATAAGACCTTGAAATTCATTTTTCCGGATACCCTTATGTAATTCTCCACCACCTTCATATCCTCCACGGTGAGGGTGCCTTCTCCTAAGATGACCTTCTTTACGTCGCTTTTCGCGTCCGGTACGTTGTAATCATCGTCAATGTAAAACTGATCGGTGATCCGGTTTCCTGTCCTGTAAGTCTGCATCTGTCTGGTTACATATTCCATGCCCTTCGCCTCCTACTCAAATTCAATCTGCTTATCTGTATAC
>ERZ808041.1113-NODE-1113-length-12144-cov-12.926162_pt1 | contig 12144 bp, 9 predicted proteins | sample MGYA00380192_ERZ808041 | MGnify/ENA primary metagenome ERZ808041 (study PRJEB31490, sample SAMN06133412) | mouse gut metagenome | isolation source: Z1_1 | host: mice | place: China: Chengdu | collected 2015-05 ... | reverse complement strand
TAGAAGAGTTTGCATATGTAAGCTATAATCATGTTCGCCCACATAGTTTTAACGGATATCGTACACCTTATCAGGCACGGACAGCATCTTAATGAAGTGATGCTGTCTCATAAACAAAAGTGATTTTTTTAGCCATAAGTGTTACAAAAAAGCTTGACCACTACAACGCGGAGGATTTTGACGGCATAGACTTTCTCCTGAAAAACGGAAAGCATGTCCCTGTCAGCCGCGGCCTCGCCAAAGCCGCAAGGATGGCTTTCGGCGATTTCCTCTTTGGGAGGAGGAATGCATGAGGAGGGAATTTGAATAGCAGCTTCTTCACGACATACGCATTTCTTTTATCAGACTCGTAAACCACCTGGTTTACACCATTGCGTCGTTAAAATTTCTAGATGATGTCACCCATCGCCGTCGAAATTTTGCCTGGCACTGGCAAAAATCATGCGGCTCACAAGTCTAATTTCTAACTGGATGGAGCACTAGATTAAACGGGAACTGGCGGAATGTCCGGGGAATACTCTTGCCTTCCTATTACAATTCCTTACTTCTCAATGATCTCGTCGACAGACTGCAAAGGTTTTCGCCTGTTCTGATAGTCTCCATTATCTATATTCATGTATTTAATTTTATTTGAATCCGGCAAATTAGTAGAATCTTTCATGGCAAAAAACTCTTTGATACCGATAAGGTCATCAATTTCTTTGCCGTTCAGGAATTGATTAATATGATCCTTATATGCCCGTATTGCATCTTCCACATCAATGTCTTTAAAAGGATTCAGATTCAGACCTTCCAGGGAGTAGGCTGTCTGCATATCAAATCTCTTTGCACTATTTAACTCCAAAGAAATACAACCATACCCGTAAGGTTTTGCCTTGCCTATGTTCATATGAGATTTTCCTGGTTCCAGACGGATACTCCAAAGAAGAAGCCCGAGTTCGTCCTTTGTCATATTCCAAAAACGAATCTTTCCGATAAATGCAGTATCCGCAGGCAAAGGATAAAAAGTTGATTCCGACTCCTTGGTTTTACTTTCATTATCACTTTCCTTTTTAGCAGGTTTTTCTGGGAGAACAATCTTTTCATGCAGCCAGTACTGCTTGATCCCTCTCAGCTGCATGTCGGGATTATTATATGTCACTGGTTCTGAAGAATAATCGCCATTTTGTTTTAAATAATCCCAATAGCTTGTGGGCTTTGGTTCTGCAAGGGCTAACTTGGTTTCAGAAAGTTCACTGCCAGTTTGTTTCTGCCTTTGTTTGCTAATGACTGCATCTAAAAAAGACACTTTTGATTTGTAGCTGTCCTTCTCCTGACTGTGGCCGAATATTGCCTTGCAATAATCTATATCTTGTTCTTTTAAATTCTTCGCTAATCCCTTTTTAATTGTGTAATCATAAAAAAGCCGCAGCCTCGGAGTGAAACCAAAGTACAGCCTGCCTTCGAAATCCATGAAGAATATTGGTTTTCTTTCCCCCTCCTTTTTCGGGAGTCCAAAATAGGCTCTTGCTTTTTGCTCCAGCTCTTTCGGATCCGTTTGTCCATGGTCAAAATATCGTTTTAGCGTCTTGATTCTCTTATTTAGGTCTACCGAAAAAGCTTTAAGATCTTTTGGCTGTATTTCGAATGTATGCTCTCCGCTTTGTATTTCCGGAATAATATACAGATTCTTCTTGCCATTTATCCATCCCGATGACAAAACATAGCCTTCTCTTATTGCATGCGGCAGAGAATTCGCATCATAATCCTTTGGATAAACGGATTTTATTTTTTTATTTGTTTCGTCCAGTTCGAAATAAACCGGCTCATAATAGGGTTCATAATATGCATTGATCATGGTATCCTTGTCAATCGGGTCATAAGATATTGTCCTGCTAATTGTCCTTTTAACAATCCCACTACTGCCTTTATTTTCCTGATACTTTACTTTCCCCTTTTTGCTATAGGTGCCCGGCATTCCCAAGGAATAAATTGTTACTATATTTTTATTTCTTTTCTTACATATTTCCGATCCCTCAAAAGAAAATTCACCATTTTCAATACACATTTCTACTTCTTTCGAATTCTTTGCCTTATAGGAAAAACTGACATCCTGATTATTATATTTCCCATTAATCATTTCCTTTCTCTCGAAAACACAGTCACTCGTATACATCATATGTTCTTTCCAATTACATGTAAAGAATGGAAAATTATCCTTGTCATACAAGATGTGCCTACTACTCAGCATCAGGTAATTTGCTCCTTTATCGAACAATTCTTTTACCATATCGATATAATAGGCACCGTTTTCCAAAGTGACATATCCGGCTTTTACATGGACGGCTAGTCCCTTTGTCTCTGTGCCGCTATTATTTGTTCCTAATACCTTGGAATATCTTCTATTTTCTTCTTTGGAACCAGAGGCTATACTGCGATACATCAACGCATAATCGTCAATATCATCTTCCATGCTGGAAAGTCCCAAAATCTGGACATTGTTTCGGATAAGACCACGGATCGTGCTGCCCGGAATTGCATATTCGCCGCATGTCGTTTTGAAAAAATGGCCATCTCCGCCATCTACAATGATCGGGGTATGTGCAGTGATTTCATATGTAAGTTCGCCCGTAAATAATTCTTCACAAACCTCATTGTGATGCCGTTGTTTTCCCTGTGGATACTGATATGTTTTATTTGCAAAGGAAACAAAATTGTAAGGTGCACCCACATAACTACCATTATTGACAATATCATTGTTTTTTTTCATTCTATTTCCCATCATCATCCCTGCAAGCTCACTGAGATCTATATTCTGTAAGTCTCCCATGACAAATCCCTTTCTTATATATTCTGCCTTTAACAATATGTTTCCAACCCTTTACAGCTGCATTGTTTGAAATACAGGACATAGCACTATCGAATCCCTCTTAACCGTGTCTTCTCCACCCTTACCTGTCCATCTTCTTCATCAAATGCAAGATATTCCTGTACAAGCACTGTCTTGCCGATATTACGAAATTTGTTGTCCAGTTCATATTCCTTTATCAGAATAATATCTTCATCCGCGTCTTGTACACAAACTTCCTGCATCCCGTCATCTCCTTCAAAAATGTGCAGTTCCTTATCCCCTGAAAAAAACCTGGCTTCCTGACATTCTTCCCAGTCTATAGGTGGAAGTTTTTCTGTCCGGCAAAGGATTATTTCGCTGATCATATATAACAATGCATACTCATAGTCCGTCGGTATTTGGTACGATTCTTGTAAATCAATCGCTTTCACATAACGTTTCATTTTTTTCCCTCTTCACTGCGCTTAGGCATTTTTTGATAATTTCTTTTTTGTCCTTGAAAAAACCTGTTTTAATTATAATACTTGCCTGGGTTCCATCGCTTGATTTGATCTTTAGTTTTTCCACTTCGATAAAACCCTTCCCAACATTGCGTCCGCTGCCGATACTGACCATTCCTGCCGCCAGGTCGCGCAGTGCAAGCAGCAGCAGCCCGCAAGTGCGTTCTGGCTGGTTCTTGTCCAAAATCTTAATCCGAAAAGTTACAGCCCCATATGCATTTTTTTCTGTGAACAGGCCTCCATGCATAACACCTCCTGTAAATTTGTCAATATGTATATGATGTGTCATTCGATTAGTATCATTTTTTTCCTTGGTTCCAATAATTGTATCTAAGAATCGGATATTTCCGCCTTTTCCCTCCTTCCCCTTTTCTGCGGGAATTCCAAACGTATCACCTATAATATCTTCTACTAACAGATAGGAAGCAATTCTCTCCATCTGACTTCGGATGACCCCTTTCAGGGAACTGCCCGGGATAATATAGTCCATTTTTGCATTTTGGATGTTTTGACAATTCAATTTCTGATCATTATACCCTGTCGCCATCATACTTCTGACCAGTAATTCCCCATCCGTTTTCCCTGTTACGGTAATCTCATAGGCATACACTGGATAGGGTTTTTCATCCCGGTCAGAGAGGGAAATGGTTTCATAGAGATCCTTATCCAGCTCATCTTCCTGCATCCATAAGATTCTGCCATCTTCACAGGTCATATTAAATTCCATGTATTTCAGCTCGTCAATTTGCAGGCATCCACATCCGTTACTTTTTTGTCCGCCAAGCTGCACTTGCTGCCATTGGATTGCTCTAAAGACACTTTCCAGCTTTTCCCTGGATCCTATATCGAACAAATATATGCAAAACTCAATCTGTGTCCCCGCCCCGATATACTCCATTTCAAATTTCTGCCCAGATTTCCGATCCGTTCCCTGAACATCGCTGTTGTCACAAGTCCCAGTCCGCGGGTCGATCTTCAACCGGGGACGCAGCTCTATGTCAAGATCATCTCTGGGGAAACTTCCGTCTGAAATTCGTAACTTACTCTCCTGCTGGATACTGTTTTCCTCATGTTTCTCAGAGCCAAAGAGCCAGTCTGTTTCCTCATCCCCATATGCCATTTTATAATAGGCACGCAAAATGCCGGAAATACTGGAAGCCTGCACAAATGGCTTTCCGTCTACCGGATGCACCAGTACCTTCCCGTTAGTGTTATCCCCATCTCCGATATGCAGGGGTTCCGTACATGTGGCGGTTACCAGATATTTAATAATCTTGTCGTATTTAAATGCTTCTACCATTTTGCTCCCCTCTTTTTTCCTGTTTATTATAATAACGGATCCACAATGACAACAGATGGAGTTTTAATGTACCTGTTTCCTTCTCGTTTAAAAGTTCCGACTTGTCTATACCCATTATCTGACACGGATTTTTTGACTTGACCTCAAGAATACATTCCAGTTCATTGTCTAATATACCTGACACGGATTTTGAAAACACATCCATACTATGTCGTTCTTTTTGGATATTGGTCTTTTCTTCCTTCTCTTCCGTGTGCGAGAAAAGTTTCCTAATTTCTTCAAAAGCTTTGTCCGGTTTATATTGGTAAGAAACTGCCAATGCCTCAACCTGACCTAATTGGCTGTTTGCGATTCCTCCTGTTTCCAGCGGATTTTGCACGATATATTGGCCAATTGCCCGTTCTATCAGATTTCTGTAATGACATTTCGCTACAGTCTTTAATATCTTCTCATCATCGCCATTCAGACAGCCTTTAGAATTTACAGATTTTTGCACCGTCGATTTTTCCTGTTTCTCATGAATCTGATCATAATCTTTTAGAAAAATAATACGGCCAAAACCTTCATTCCGCCTTATGCCAATTCCCCGATCCATAAGCTTTCTGATATTTTCCTCCTTAAGTTCACCATAAAAGGACAGGCAGAACACGCTGCCCTGTTCATACATAAAGACAGATGGTATTTTACATTTCCATGTCCGGTTAAACCCTTTGACCTCCGTGACAGAAGTTGCACATTGTTCAATCTCCAATTTTTCCACACCCAGATGACGTTCGAGCGCATTTTTATCAAGCCCGCAATATTCCCCATATACATCCCGCATTACGGCATTGGACAAGAGCATCATATAACACTTCCCCGAAATCGGGGGGAATTCCTGATATTCGCTATATGGGATATTTTCATAAAAATCACAGTCTTCCACCATACATTTGCCCATGCCGGCGGAACGGGCATTTCCCAACATAATCTGTCCAGAAAATACGCTTTTGATCTTATTCGCAAGCTCCCCTGCTGTCACGGTGTTATCCTGGGATTCTATTTCGTCCCGGACAACAGATTTGCCGTACCTTTCTGTGTCCTCTTCTATTGCTATATATCCGGCAAAACAGTACCCCGGCGCCATGTATTCATTACGGAATACCTCCTGTTTCTTATTTTCCCGCCGGTTCATATTTATTTTCATATCAGAGCCTGTCTTTATCGGCATGTAACAGATACAGTCATCCTCAATGTAACAGTATTTTTCAATATCAGCTTTCTTTAAACCATATTCTGAAAAGTCCTCATCTGTAATGGAATTTTCAATTGCTTTTGTACCTGATTCATCAGGCCCTCCCTTATGCTCATAAAATCCTTTCGGCGATGGAATCAACTCCATTATTTTTATTTCGCCGCTTTCGGTTTCCAGTTCAGCCATCGGATATGCATTCAGGAATCGGATCCTATTAGAAAACAAGGTCTTTTTCATCAGAACGAAGCTACTGTCTGCCGATAATGCGTTGATTACCAGCCCCCGTATGGTGGAACCGGGAATGTATTGCAGGGTTGCTGTCTGTCCGCGCTGGCTTACGCTGTCATCCGCAATCCGCAGCGGTTCTATATTTCTGATAATATATCTCAAATATTTTGTCATTTGTGTTACACCCCCTACACCAGCGATATCCTTACTTTCCCAAAACCACGGTTTCTCATACTCCCAATCCATTTTACCAGTTGCAAAACGTTTTGGACGGTGTCCTGATCTTCCTTCTCACAGGAAATCGCAGAGTAAAACATTAGATCCTTATTGACACAGCGACAGTAACGGAGACTTTTGGCGGCTGCCACCCCATCTTCCCCAATTTTTGTGAATGTTCTGATATGACTTAAGGAATCCGTCACAAACTCGGGATTATTTACTCCTATTTCATCCAATATTCGCGCTTTGACAACATCTGACAGCGTAAAATCGCAGAACGTAAGTTTATGTGGCATTTCCAGATTAGAGTCCCCGATTTTTCCAAGAAGGCTCTCCAATTTTTTTGATATCTCTTCCTGTTTACTGCCAATCCATTCCAGATAATGAATCAGTTCTTCGCGGAACACACCTTTAAATGTACTTCCCTTATAGTACGGAAAACCATATACATCACAGAGAAGTGATATGTCTTCTCCTCCGGGAACACTGACCCCATTTCCAAATATTGTATCCGATAATAATATCATTTTGATTCTCATGTTTTCAGCCATATCTCCTAATCCTCCAACCCTATATAAGTATCCATTATTTCAATAGCATCAAACAGAAATGAGCGACATTCCTCATCAAATGTCTTTACAAAAATCGGTTTTTCCATTTCCTGACCCGTGAAAACCCTGCTGTAGTCCATTTCACCGAAAATACCATAATAGCTTTCAAGAATGAGTGTTTCTATTTTATAAAATTTCAGAAAATACCTTGCCTGCAACTCCCCCTGCTTCAAAACTGCCCGCAGTTCCATGATTTTTCCCCGTGCATAGGAGTCCTCCTGAGAACCAAGCCGTTTTACCAGTTTTTTTAAATTCCCATACTGGCGTCTGGGTTCCCTTTTGTTGATTATCTCCGGCGCGCACACAATATAAGGGCGCATTTCGAGCCTCTTTCTATCTTTTGTCAGATAGTTTCTGCGTATTTCTTTTATAGAACTTCCTGTTTCCCCGTATTCAATATGCCAGTCAATGGCAGACACCATATTTCCCAAATCGGCATCAATAGAGATCCCCAGTTTTTTTGCATTTTTACACAGAAGTTCTGCCAGCTTGTATGCCTGGAAGAAAGGATATTTCTGATGCACGATCGCCACACCGGCGCATGCGGCATATCCCTTTCCGTCTGGGTTTTTCTTTTGGTTTAGTGCTTTTAAAAATTTCACTGCACATTCCAGCCCAATCCTTCCTTCTGTCACAAAGCAGACATCATCCCCTGCCGTGATAATCCTTCTTACTGGGAAATAAGTATTTTCCATGTCATCTTTTTTTAGCTTCAGTGCATCAAGTTTCCCCGCCTCTATATTCTTTTTTACGCAGTCTGCCATATCCCTATAGGCTTCCTTGTAATGCTCGTCTATTTTTTTGCTGCAATTCCCGACAGTCTTCTTGAATTCCCCCCATTCTTTATCCCTGCATTCTTCATACAGTTCCTCCATCCGCCTTCCCATGGAATTCCCATCTATGTGGACTACGGCTATAAAATTTGAGTTATACTTGTCACCGCCAAGATCTTCAAACCGCTGTGCAGATTTGTAATGACCTGATAAGGTTTTATCATCAAAATCTTTTTCGTTCTTTGGCATTACGGGGACTGGAAATCCGCCTGCCGGAACAGGCAAAAGCCTTGTTGCATCAATTTTTTCTATTGCAAAGCTCCCCTGATGGAACGCCGCCCTGCGGATTGATTTCTTTTTTTCCAGTTCCTTTGTGAGCGTTCTAAGGTTGTCCCCGGGAGTCATTGTTTTCCCTTTCGGAGTTTTCTCCCGGTAGGGAATTGTTGTAGCAAACACTTCAATCCCGCTATATTCCTTATGAATATTAAAAGTAATAATTCTTGTGAATTCCTTTGCCTGATCAAGAGAATCAAATTCCAATACTGTATGGCCGCCGCCGGAATAGACCACATTGTTTTCCAGGGAAAAAACAGATTCGTCATTTACTATTTCCTTAAAATACTCCGGATTCATAATCCATGCAATTATGGCAGAATTGGCAGCGTTATCCTTTAGTTTGTTACTCGCGAATATATATGCCTGTTTCTGAGATATTTCCAAAATTGTAAGGTATCTTATTGCAGGCTCCTCCACTGATTCTTTCATGCACACTCTCCTTTTTATATACGACCCGCTCAATCAACATTCTGAACAGTTCCTTTCAGCCAATTACTTAATTGATAAAACTCATTGATTGTGAATAGGTACACGAACGTTTTTGTTCAAAATCGTACTCATATAAAATACATTTACCAAATCCAACAGAATTTTGCCCCAGGAAAAACATAAAACCATTTGGCGCCGAAGCGAAAATGTGTATTACCGCACGCCGCTCCTGCATACTTCTGTCATTGATCGCCTTATATACATCATTAGCCAGAAGACTGGCATGCGTCCCGTCTATTATTGAAATATTTGTAGCGCCCTTCTCCCTGGGTATACAGCTAATCATACGACCAATTGGTAAATTCTCGTGATTGATAAACCTGATTACATCATTTTTTATATCCCGGGTGATATTAAGTATTAATGCAGAGTCGACTTGCCCTGCCTGCAGTTGTTCACTCTCGACTTTCCAATTACAGTGGTCTGCCCTCTCACCAGGCTTCACATCCCATAACATTGCTCCATTGGTAGATGTATTTTGAACTGGAAAAACATGAATACCAGATTTGGAATTTAATATTCTGCCCGCAGCAAACGCAATGGAATAATGTGTTTTCGTAAGATACAATTGATAAGCTGCCTTATTATTTGTATTTTCACGCAAGAATTTTTCTACTTTTATATACACCTCATTCCAACGATATTCATTTTTTAATTCACGTTCATTAAACATCTCGATGAGGGACAGGTGGCTCTCAGTCTCCTCTTCCAGTTCCGCTGCACCATTCGCAAAACTTATGACTGCAATTGATATTCTTTTGGGCAAATGTCTGTCACCAAAAAGTGAAAGACGTTTTTCTAACATTTCTTCAAATTCCGTTCTGCCAATACCATGTTCACATGCCGAAAAATACATCTGCTCTTCCACCATAGCATTAGCAATAAGCTTGATTTGTTCAAATCCCTTTTGGTATTGTTTATATGATATATATTCATGTAATGAATCTCTTAGAATTCGATTCATCTTCTCGATATCAAATGGCAAAACCGAGAAGCATATTCGTTTATGATCAAGCAAACTAGTATCAAATCCTTCTAATGATACCTCCGCTTCCCGATCAAGCGCATTATTATAATACTTTTCAATTGACTTTATAAATATATTAGCTTTATTATCACATTGCCCAATTAAAAATATTTCATATTCCAGACTTTTGCAATCGTTTACAAGATCTGTTATCCATTTTTGAATATCTGCTTTGACAAAAGTATTTTTCGACGATTTTACCTGGATACATTTGACAATTTCGCCTTTCTCTTCTAATGCTATGTCAACCTTATCACCTGATGTCGGATATTCAACATATATCTTATCCCAACTCCTTTTATCAGTTAACGCCACTAATACTGAAGCAATGCCCTGATATAAAAATCCTCTCGAAGCTTCTATTCCTCCCATACTTATCACCCTTCTTTCTTTTGTTTTTCTGTAATTTGAAAAATAGTGATCCTCAGACCACACTGTACCTCCCAAACCCAAAACTCGTATTTTTCCCGATATGGATCAGCTCACCTGCCAGAAATACCAGAAGCATCTGGTCTGGTATCAGGTCGAGCTGCACAAAGCCCTTGATACCGCCAAGCACCATTTTTCTATCCTGTGTGGAGGAATAGCGCCACACATTGATGTGACGTGCCTCCTGCCACTCAATATCGGGAAGCGTATTGTCCTTCAGTTCCTCAATATCATAGATGGTATCTTCTATCCCCTCATAACATTCAAGCATATAGATCCTGCGGAGCACTGCGTTCCAGACCGCCTGCATGTGATATTCTTCCAGAAAGACGTTTTGGTATTTTAATGTCAGCGGTGTATGAAATACAATTCGGTTCTGGAATGTGGCAGGACAGATGTGTTCCATGCGGTACTTCACATACTCATCAATGGTCTGCACCCGAAAATTTTTCATGTAGACTGCGCCGTCCGCCAGCAGCGGCTGGTTCCGCGTATTGGTCACCGACACAATCCGATACCGCGCATGCTCCTTCCCGAGCCCTTCCATTCCCAATGCAAAAAAAGCCTGCAGATACTGATTGAAATAGACAATCGCCTTTCCAAATAAAATCAGTTGAAACTGCAGGCTGTCGCCCTCATAAAATGCCTCGTCACGATCCTCACATTCAAGGATATATCCGATGCTGTCACTGGTCTTCACAAATGACGGGACAATATCGTATTTCGAATACATCGTTCTGCGCACAATGCACTCCGGCTCAAAATCGCAATGGGCGCATTCCCGGTCGCGGACGCAATTGACCCGCAGCAGCATCTCACCCATTCCACCCCGCAGGGCGGATACCTTGTCAGCCGGAAGTATGGCGTCTTGCAGAAGGACGGCTTTAAAGTGAAGTTTCACGTATCTGATTTTCAGTGCGCGCTCTAACTGCTGGTTCATAAGTGCACCCTCGTTCCTCTTTCCATTATCGTACTACCTCATTTGTAATCATTTTCAATATTTTCTTTTTTATAAAATGATTTTTGTTAATTTTTATCAATATATTATTGTGGTTTATCTGTTTCTGTCAAATTTTAACTATTTCCTCTATAAAATATCATATCATTTTCTGTCTTAATGCACAAGGGACACATTTGGTCATTTAGAGCATACCCTGTTACTTTTCACACCCACGCCAAAGTAGCGGGAATCATGCGCCAAAATGCTTGCCCTTTAGAATTTTGTGTGCAAAATCTGTTATAATTCACACCTCAATAACTTATAAGCTGATCAAAACTGGCATGGGTGTGAATTGTAACGACTAGGTTCGAGGTTCCTTTGAAATCTCATCTTTTCACTTTTTCAAATTCATATCTATAATATAACAGATATTAAATATCTGGCTTATTCGTATGAATTTGAAAGAATGTATCGTGTTAGTTCTCTGCTAAATTTTGTTGTAACTCCAGTATACGGGATTCTGAAAGATTTGAATATAATATAATCTTAGATATCGGCATATTGTCCTTTAACATACTAATTGCAACTTGTTCTCTGCCTTCTTCTTTCGATTCTTCAAGTTCTGATATCCATGCCATGTACTCGCGCCTCCATTCTTTGTTTTCCCTTGCTTTTTCAACTTCCTCATACAGTTTCTTTGTAAAATCACTCTGGGTTAATTCCTCTGTTAAGTATTCAAAAAAAGCCTTAATTTCTTCTGTCAGCTCTTTCGTATCACCATATGGATTTACAAACACTTTTGTTGTTTCGTCACCAAGTTCCAAATCCGGCATTTCTTTGCAGCGATTAGAAAAGGTATAAATTGGAAGGTTCTTCTCAAATGGATCAAACATACATATGAATATCACATAACTCTTTTTCAAAGAGTTGTACCTCGCTCCCTTCTCTATTGAATTAAGGTCTATCATTCCCTGATAATATCTTGAACGTTTCGGGAGATTTTGTTTTGCTGCAACCTGCATTTCGATATTGTGTATGGTGCCTTTACTGTCCTCCACGTAAATATCAAGTCGCACACTTTTTCCGTCGGGAGTGATATCCAGTACTTTTTCCTTGTCCGCAAGCTCTACTTTCTTTATTTTAACATCAAGTATAAGAACCTGTTTAAAATCTATTAATAAGTATAGAAATGAATGCCAAAACAGTCATCTCCAGAGATGTATGTAGC
>ERZ808041.1112-NODE-1112-length-12157-cov-4.109520_pt1 | contig 12157 bp, 10 predicted proteins | sample MGYA00380192_ERZ808041 | MGnify/ENA primary metagenome ERZ808041 (study PRJEB31490, sample SAMN06133412) | mouse gut metagenome | isolation source: Z1_1 | host: mice | place: China: Chengdu | collected 2015-05 ... | reverse complement strand
TTTTGAAATACTATAAGCTGCCAAGTGATCTGCATTCTGGAAATACGATTCCGGTGTTACCTGATCCAGCGGCTCCCCCGATGGTAACATTCGAACCGATAACACAATTTTTACCAATTTTTGCATCCTGATGGATAATAACGCCCATACCTTTATACGCAAAAATAGTGCCAGTACCAATCTCACATTTATAAGGAATATAGCAATTATGAACTATATATATAAGTCCTCTTATTGCCCAAGCAATTGGCTCCATATGGTGCAAGTATAGCCATCTCGAAGCTCTATATTTATTTATCGCATTCATAAAATTCATTAGTCCACACCTCAATCTGCTATTTTAAATATGATACACACCATCAAGCCCACAGATATTATGGCAATCCAACACTATCTTGCCATTCAGTTTATCCATTTGCTTCTTAATCTCATCATGTTTTACCATGATAACAACAAAATCAACCGCATCTAAAAATTCGTCTAATCCATGGTACTGGTTAGCCACAACATCACGCTCAACAAAAGGATCATATACTTTCAATCCAATAGCAAGGTGTCTTTCCTGGCTCTCAAGCATCTGAAGCGTTGGTGACTCACGCATATCATCTACGTTCTCCTTGTACGTCAGACCATACACCCCAACTCTCGTGATATCAGTCATGCCTTTTTCCTTCATAATCTCATAGATACGGTTCAGCACGAAATCTGGCATACCGTCATTCGTTTTCATGGACTCGTCGATAACTTTTGCAATGGATGGATAATCACCTACAAGGAACCACGGATCCACAGAAATGCAATGGCCGCCGACACCAGGACCAGGCTGTAAAATATTTACACGGGGATGCATATTGCAGATTTTGATAATCTCATATACGTCCATGTTATCGTGGCGGCAAATCTTCGCCAGTTCATTTGCAAAAGCGATGTTCACGGCGCGGTATGTATTCTCCACAACCTTCGTCATTTCGGCTGTCTTGATGTCGGTGACAATAATCTCACCTTGGCAGAAGGAGGAATATATTTCTTTCACTCTCTCTCCGACAGCCTTATCATCTGTCCCTATCGTGCGGTTGTTGTGTATAAGCTCATACACCATATTACCGGGAATGATACGCTCAGGTGCGTGGATGATGTTTATATCTAGCCTGTTTTTCTTAGCCAGCACCGGTCTAATGTTCTTTTCAATAGTTCCAGGAGAAACCGTAGACTCAATGACCAAAACAGCATTCTGGGGTGCCACTTTCAGGACATCCTCAACGGCAGCAACCACATAGCACGAATCTACTTTTTTACTGAACTTATCATACGGAGTGGGCACAGAGACAATGTATGTATCTGTAACTTGATACTCTGTGGTGAACTTGATGCCGGCCTTCACCGCATCAGCGAACAGCTCGTCCAAGCCATCCTCTTTAAAAGTTGTCTTTCCGGCATTCAAAGTTGAGACCAATTCTCTATTATAGTCTGTACCCACAATCTCTATGCCATGTGAAGCCATCATGAGTGCTGTTGGAAGTCCAATGTAGCCAAGTCCAATTACGTTGATCATTTTTCATTCTCCTTCTGAAATAATTGTTAAGACTTCTTCTCCTGCTTGTCCTGCAATAGACAAGCAATTAATTTCTTCCCTCTTAAGGTAATAAAGGCTCCTGTTTGACTTCAGTAGCTTCACCTTCCCGCTGGTTTCAATCCTGCATATCTTTGTTCCTTTCCAAGATAGAACAATGACATTCCCAGTGCACTTTACATCACAGGGTGTGTGGAACAGCACATGATAGTCCGTACTCACGTTATCAATAACCTTATAAGAAGTTCCGCTTCGCTTTATCTTACGAACATGTGTGTAGCCATTTGAAGAAATACATTTCGCCTCAAAACTTTCACTATCACATCTGCCAAGTTTCCGCTTAGTCCAATCATATATCATAAACGGTCCATATAAACCCATTTGAGTCTTTCCATCAACCAGAGATGTGTTATGACTCCCGTTTTCTATAAGCTGCCTGCCATCTTTGCTGGCATACGAATATGTACCAGCATCACATAAGACATTCACGCCATCGATCCATAGATCTATGTGAAGCTGATCCATATGGGCAGGACGGGAATGATAGCCGCTAGAAATAATCATTGCCCAGGAATGTGGTCCTCTTATCGTAAATAACCCTGCATCAATGAATTGGGAGGATACCTTCTTTGGATTCTCAATAACGTATTCTTGAAGATTGCTGTTCCCTGAGAACCAGATTAATTCTTCTTGATGCTTGCCCGCATCAAATAGCTGTTTTCCTGTACTCAATGCGTATGCTGTGTTTATAACAGGCCGGAAGTCACGGTAACCGCAGGAGGATACAGGAAATACTAAAGCACCATCGTTTGACCCATAGTTTGGCACATCTTTGCTATCATCCTGGCATTGGAACAGCATCATTGCAGAATTTCTAATCTTATCCTTGCTATGCTTGCTTAACTTCCTTCCAGTCTTTTCGGATACGCTCATCACACATTCCAAGTCCTGGAGTGCTAGTCGCTGATAATTGAAGGAAAACTGTCGATAGCCGCCATCATCAGTAAACTGCTCATCTACAATCTCATCCAGCAAATCATATGCCTTGTTTAACTGTTTCGCGTCATAACAACACCATGCTCCCACAATCATCCCCATAAGTTCAGATATCGTGTGATTGTTTTTAATACATTTATAGGCATAGTTGAAGTTGCTTAGTATTTTCCTATAACATCGGTCTATAAGATCTTTTACGCAGTTGGCATCGGCATCGGTGGCAACGCCGCACCCTTTAAAAACAGTGAATGCAAGCAGCGCGTTTGTCATCCGCAAACTGCACTCCTGCCCGCATTTGAAGTTTGCGCCGTAACCGTACGGATTCTTGTCAAGCCAATCTTTCAACTGGTAACTGAAAGCTTCATAATAATCCCTTTTATCTGTCAAAAGATACGCCCTAGCCAGCGTGAGAAAATGTGAGAATCGGGAAGCCTCCCAGATAACCTTTATATCTCCACGGTCTTTATCAAAATCGGGGATTCTGTACCACTTTTTCTTCTCATCACATCGTTCCCCTGTCAACGGGCTTAACTGCCAATCTATGGGATAACCATAATCTAGTTCAATAGAAGAAAAACCCGTGATAATTCCGTTACAAGCTTTATCGGCAGAAGCTACTAACTGAGCCTTATCCGCTTCGTTCAGCATCTTGCATATGAATTCCTGAAGTGAAGTCGTGTCAATCTGAAATAGCTCTAACCGTTTGGGGTAAGCAGTCTTTTTTTCATAAAACGTTTCGGTGAAGGGCGCCATCCTCATAGTCTTGAGTTTCATGCTATACAATGCCCGATTCATAGCCCACCCCATGCCATATTCACTTAAAATAGATTTTATTACTCTTGTCTTAGGCATCAGGTCACACTCTCAATCACTTTAATTAATTTATCTGTAAGAACAGTGAAATCAAAATCATTGGCGCCTTCTCTTGCATTTTTCCCAATCTGTTCCCGTTCTTCTGGCTTCATATCATGAAAACGCATGATTTCCTTAGCTAAAGCTTCCGGAGTATCTTCATCAAGTTCAACGCCACAGTTGAAGCGATTAATAATGGAATAGCCCATATGGACAGTTGAAATGATTGGTTTTCCACTTGCCATATATTCAAAGAGTTTATTTGAACTATTGCCGCGCGTCCAATTATACTGGTTTTGAGCGTAATTTAGCATGTTGATTGAGGACTTGCTCAGTATATACGGAACATATTGTCTGTTTACATAACCTTTGATTTTCACATTATGTAAGCGATCACTCTTGACTCGTTCTTGAAGGTTTGGTAACTGAATGCCATCTCCATAAATCAGAAATTGAATATCATCATATCCGCCCTCGGTTTTCAATATTGTCGCAGCATCAAGAAGGTTTCCAACATTATTTACCGGACGGACTGCGCCCACGTATGTCACATTAAATTTAGCATCATTGTTTAAATCAGTATCATCAAGCTGCATTGTTCTGCTTCTATCTTCACAAGCAGCAATATCCACGCCGTTATTTATATAGTGGCACTTTCCAAGGTCAATATCCCCGCCTTGGGCGGTTGTCCATTTTCTTTCTTCCAAATAGTCTGTGTCGCCTTCTTTGGTAAAGATAAGCGCGTCCGCTTTCTTATAGATCCAATGCTCACCCTTGATTAAAATACGACCTAGCAAACTTTTTTCTGCTGCCTTTCCGAATTGGAAAATAGCCTCCGGCCAGAGATCGCGAATTTCGCAGATACAGGGAATCTTCATTTTTTTAGCAATCTGAATTCCCGCAACCATCGTCAATGGATGCACAGAAGAAGCAATAATTATATCAGGCTTTCCATATTTTGCAGCGTAGGCTTTTGTAACCGGAAACAAGTTCATATAGAACAGACTCATATTCTTTACTCGATCGATACCATTCCCCTGGGATGTAATTGTCTTGACAAAAACATATGGAACTTCATCTAAATACTTAATTGAAAATTTATCTTTCTTGAGTTTGACTGCATATTCACCATTCAAATATGTGGATGCGCAAAAAACCGTTACGTTATATCCCATTTTCATAAGCCGGTCAGCGAACCAATAATGCCTTCCAGCCCGATCCCTATACATATTTGACGCATAATGGTTCATTAACCAAACTTTCACTTATCCTCCCTCAGCTTTCTCTTCCAACTATGAAAATGTAATTCGTCGTGGCGCTTCCGCCGATATTCAGCATCATGCCATTCTTCACGCCCTGCACGCCTTTCACCTGATACCCTCCGGCTGTCCCTGTCACCTGTTTATACAGGTCAAGAAACATCCTCGCGCCTGACGCTCCAACAGGATGCCCACAGCCGATAAGACCGCCGCTTGGATTAATGGGCTTCTCCCCGTCAAACACAATCAAACCGTTTTCTACGGCTTCATACTCTTTCCCCGGCTCTGTAAGGCCGAACGCGCTTATCGCCGCATATTCGGAACTTGTAAAACAGTCATGCGTTTCAAATACTTCAATATCGTCAACAGTCATCCCCGACCTTCTGTAAGCGTCCAGTACAGCCTGTCTTGTCCACGGGAGGATATATTCCGAATCCGCATTATCAGCCATCTTCTTCTCAAAAAGCATGGGAGCAACTCTGTGTCCGTAGCCCTTGATGATCGGCTTATTCTTTATCTCCCGTTCCTCAATGCACTTCTCGCTGCAAAGCACCACAACCGCCGCTCCATCGGTAACCTGTGAGCAATCGGAAACGGCAAGCTTTCCACCCACAAACGGGTTTGTGTCCGTTCCTCTCATAGTGGCCTGCTCAAAGCTCATGAACCACTTACGGGTCTGTGCGAGAGGATTTTGCTTCGCGTTGTTATAGTTAATCATAGAAATCCTTGCCAGGGCGTCCATATACCGCTTTTCGTCAAGCTTTGGGTATTTCTTCAGCGTCTCGTCCGCCAGCTTGCCGAAAAGCTTCGGGAATGGCAGGTCAATGCCCTTTCCTTCTCTGTCATAGTAGGCAGCCCTGCCAAGGAAATCGCCGCCAACTGCGGAATCCACAGTCTTCATCAGTTCCCATCCTACGACAACAGCAACATCATATTCATCTGCCCTTATCTTTGTAGCTGCAGCATCTATCGCTGCCGACGAGCTGGCGCAAGCCGCCTCATAACGTGCCGACGGCACGCCGTAAAATGCCGGTGAAACCTCGGTCAGAAACGCGCCAAGGTGCCCCTGCTCCGTGTATTTCTCCGCTATGAAATTTCCCACAAAGCATGCGACGCGGTTATCTTTATTCAGCTCTTTTACATCATCAAAGGAAAGTCCGGCAGCCTCAAGCCCGTCTGCCATGACCTCCTTGAGAAGCGCCACCATCCCCTTTCCTTCTTTTGTCCAGTTGCGCTCGAAATCAGTTTGAGCGCCGCCCAAAATGTATACCTTGCTCATGGCTTTTACCCCCCCCCCCTCGGATTTGAAATACAGTCTGTAATCATATTTTGAAAGCTTCACCTTTGCAAGAAGTTCTTCAATATTTATCTTCTTGCAGACATTGGGAAGGTTTTCCCGAATCAGGGCAGACACATCCGTAACTGTGGACAATGCCCGATACATCGCCAAAGGAGGACACCAGTTAAATCCGGCAGCCATAACATCATCGGCAGCCTCAATCGTATGGCCAACTTCTTTCGCAACATACAAGGAATAGACAATATAGCTTAACAGAAAGTGCCGGCAGATATCTGCCTCCTGACTTTGATTATTCACCAGCAGTTCTAAGGCCTTCCGGTAATCACCCTCTGCGATATATCTTTTCATTTTATCGGCAAAAGGGAAAACATAGGGAAGCACATCCCGGTACAGCCCCGTGTTGATGTCCAATACCGTCTGCCGCTTTAAGCCGTTATCATAGCCGACAAGCTGATATAATCCGCCTCCTCTCTTGCGTCCTAACTTTCCATCTGACACCAGCTTATCCGCAAACTTTGGAAAAACAAAAGTGTCATGGGCGTAATCCTGTATATTCTCATAGATGTTATCCACAATAGCCTTGTGGACATCAATTCCTACAAAGTCCGATGTGGTAAGCGGAGCCATCGTGCGCCCGGTAAATGAGCCGAGGATGGCATCGATATAGTCAATTCCTCCGTTGTCCTTATACTTCTCCGCATACTGAAGGGCTTCATTGATGAACTGAAAGCCGATGCGATTACCAAGGAAAGCCGGAGAATCCTTGACTTCCACAACCGTCCTGTACAGCTTATCGCTTAGGTACTCCTTCAATTCTTCTTTCACCTGTACATCACTGTATTGAGTAGGCGTCAGCTCACAGAGCTGAAGATTATACGGCGGGTTGAACATATGGATACCGAAAAACCGGCTTCTCAATTCATCGGGATAGCATTCTGCAATTGTGTTAATGGATAGACCAGAGGTTCCTGTGCCGGAAACGGCATGCGGCTTCATGGCTTTCCCAACCATGGCTGCAATTTCCGTCTTGACCTGTATATCCTCTTTGCTGCTCTCAAAAATAAGATCGCTCTCAGCCACACATTTCTCTAACATAGAGAAGTCAGCCGGGATAAGCTTCTTTGCAACCGCATCTGCCCTCACAGACTTTACGCTGCGAGGGAGCGTTCTTTTCACTTTTTCAATATCGCGTCCGACACAGTAAACCTTCGCATTCCCAAAAGAGGCAAATATTCCTGCAATATTCGCACCCATTGTTCCGGTCACACCAATCACTGTTACTGTTTCTACGTTCACTCTAACACCCCTCACTCACAAAACTTTATCGGCTTAGCCGGACTGCCAACAGCCGTACACTTCGTTGGGATGTCTTTGACAACCACAGCTCCTGCCCCAACGATTGAATAATCTCCGACCGTCTTTCCTTGTATAATCTGCATTCCCGTTCCCAGTTCGCTGCAATATCCGATGTTTGTGGTACCGGACACATTCACGCTAGGGTAGACCGTGACAAAATCATTCAGGATTACGTCGTGACCAACCGTGCAATCTAGGTTGATGATTACATGACAGCCGATGGATATATTCACAGTAATGATTGTGTGGGCGCAGATAATCGTGCCTTCACCGATTGTTACGAGATCGGATATCTCAACTGACGGATCAATCACAGTGCCAAACTTCACAGTCGGATTGATAGCTTTCATGTTATCCACTATTTTTTTTCGTATCTTTGACGCGCCTACTGCGCATACATAATAGGCCTCAGAGTATTTTCTAATATCACCTGTCTTTCCGAGTACCTTATAGCCGTTTATCTCAGTTCCCTGGATAGAATCATTATCATCAATGAAACCGAGGAGATTCCATGTAGGCACAACCTTATTTATACGCTCAACCAACCATGCAACCTCACGGCCAAATCCACCTGCTCCGATAATAATCAAATCCTTCATCATATCTATCCTCTCATACTATCCTGCCGACGCGCCTGATGCGCATTATATCTGTTCAAATATTGGAGCAATAACGGACGCGAATCTTCAAAGACGCAGTAATTAGTCTTATTTAGATGATGCCCCCCTTAATCTCCCGGAGAAGAACGAATGCCTCTGCTGCCTTAACTCCTACTGTTGTCCCTCGGAATATCGCTAACGCTCGAATACTTTCAACAGATCTCGCATTAGGGTACTTGGCAATCTGTGATTTGTATATTTTCATTGCCTCTATCTTCTTTTCTATGAAACTATCTATATCGTTATAGCTTGTTGGAATGAACTCATTTATTACATTTGGCACGTCCCATCCAGTTTCAGATAATGTCTCATAGGCATAAATCTGCTTAACCACATGTCTATACTTAGGTCTTAAAGCCACCATAGCCGCATCAGCGGTCATTTTATGATCCAACTGCATATCTCCCCGATGTGGGAGATATACAATTTCTGGTTCTATATCCTGGATAAGTTTTATAAAGGCTTCATTAAGTTTATGTCTAGGGATTTCCTCTAACATAACAGCAGGGAAATCCATAAATATTGTTTCTTTAACGCCCAAATAAGCATTTGCGCGTCTACATTCCTTTCTTCCTTGTTCTACCAATTCATCAGAGAAGATGGGTTCGCGGCCTTTTGTCACAACTGCAACATAAACATCATCACCCTGACATGCATATTTAGCTATTGTCCCGCCACATCCAAGAACCTCATCATCTGGATGTGGCGCAATGACTAATACATTCATCTGTTTTCACCTCATCTTGTGACCTACAAACAGCCTAACATTATCAACATTTTCATAATCTGTTATTCGGAAAAGACCATTCTTACATACCACATCGATGCAGCCATCATGTATTTCTGCAATCTGTCCATTCATTCCGATATATTTTTTGTTTTCAATCATATCCGCTCTCCAGATAATAATTTGATGCTTCCCATCATACATTCCGAACGCTCCGGGAAAAGGATGCGATACTGCTCTCACCAATCTATGGATATTTTCAATTGGTTCATCCCAGTCAATCAGACCATCCTCCGGGCTTCTCTTAAGCAGATAAGTAGCTTCTTCTTCATTCTGTTTAATAGGCTTCAATGTGCCATCAACAATTTGCTTGAGCACCTTTTTTGAAAGTCTATAAGCGGCCTCCTCTATCTTTTGATAAACATCAAAAGCGTAGTCTGTGTCCTCAATATAATAATTTTCTTGGCCTAAAATATCACCACTGTCCATACCATCATCAATAAAAAACATTGAGCATTTAGTTTCATGAATGCCCAAAAGAACTTGCCACACATTTGCAGCGCGTCCCCTCATTTTGGGAAGTGGGGTTGGATGAAATCCAATTACCCCTAATTTTGCAGAATCGATTATCTGCCTTTTCACAAGTTGAGAAAGCCCTACAACAAATATGTAATCTGGTGAAATCGACTGTATAATCTGTATATTTTCCTCATCGTTAATTTTCTCAAACTTGGTATATGGGATATTGTTCTCCTGTGCTATCTCATGAACAGGAAAATAGCCAGACACATTTTCCGATACCTTCTCATCTAATGAAAAAACATGAGTTATTGGAAATTTAACTTCAATCATTGCTTGCAGCACAACCTTCGTTGAGCCAACAGCACCAACAAGAATTGACTTCATTTTTTCTCCTCCAGAATACCCATGAACTCAGAATTCGTAATAGTACCAGGTTCATTAATACCTTCTCGTTTCAACACAATACAAACAGTCCATAGAATTATCTTCAAATCCATAAGGAATGAAACTTTATCTACATATTCAACATCTAGCTCAAACTTTTTATCCCATCCTGCACTGTTTCTCACAGTAGACATCGCAAGTCCTGTCAAACCAGAACGAACTTCCTGCCTTCTTCTCTGGGCTGGTGTATACCGTTCGAGATATTTAACAAGTAGCGGTCTCGGTCCTACAATTGCCATATCGCCTTTAATGATATTGAACAATTCCGGCAACTCGTCTATACTCGTGGATCTGAGAGCTTTCCCAAAAGAAGTTAGCCTTACTTCATCCGGCAGTAACTCGCCATTTTCATCCCGTTCATCTGTCATGGTTCTGAATTTATAAAGTTTGAATATTTTCTCCCTCCCTGTTGATGGATCAATCATCCCTGCACGTTCTTGTGTAAATAAGACAGGGGAACCCAGTTTTATACGTACCCGAATCGCCGTAATAAGAAGAACTGGCAAAAGGACAATTAACGCACAGACGGCAAGGAAACAGTCCAGAGGGCGCTTTATGTATTTTTCATAAGGGCCGTATGGCTTATGATTGTTGTCCATATCTTCTCTCCCCTACTCAAAACATCTCTTAATAATCTCAATAACCTTCTCCTGCTGTTCATTACTCATCTTATTATCAGACGGCAGGCACAGCCCTCTCTGAAAAATATCCGCCCCTACATCCACCGGCGTTTCTCCTTCTATATAAGCATCCGTCGTACCCCTGCCGCTTCCGTGAATTGTTATGAACTCATGGTCTCTGTAAATCGGCTGCATATGCATGGGCTTCCAGATGGGACGCCCCTGCGCGCCAAACACAGACATAGCCTCCAATATCTCCCCAGGCGTACTTTTACCAGGTTCTGTGTTCCACAACGCCTCCCGTTCTCCCCGCACCTGTGAAGCCATAGCTCTCCTGCGTATCAGGATAGCCGAAAGCCAATAATTAGGGATGGAACTATCGGCGTCAAATGGATTCATATCCACCGGAAGCCCCGAAAGTCCTTCCTTATATCTCTCATAGATTGCTTTTTTCTGTGCAATATGCTCATCCAGATAGGGCATCTGCCCTCGGATAACGCCTGCGATCACATTGCTCATCCGATAATTGTAGCCAATTTCTTCATGCTGATACCAGGGGGCGTCTTCTCGGCTCTGGGTACTCCATTTCCTCACCTTGCGAGCATCCTTCAGGGAATCCGTCAGAAACATTCCTCCGCTGCTTCCGGTCAGTATCTTATTCCCATTAAAGCTGATGACACCGTAGTCTCCAAATCCTCCTGTCTGCTGCCCTTTATAGGATGCCCCGAAGCTCTCTGCCGCATCCTCGATGATAACTGCCCCATGCCTTTGGCAGACTGCACGAAGCTCATCCATTTTTGCAGGCACTCCATAGAGATGGGCGATTACCACCAGCCTTACCTCCGGATAGATGGCAAATGCCTTTTCAAGCGCTTCCGGACTCATGTTCCAGGTATCATATTCAGAATCAATGAAAACCGGCTCCCCTCCCTCATAGACAACCGGATTGACGGTCGCATCAAACGTCATGTCAGAGCAGAACACCCTCCTGCCGTACAGTGCGCCGCCCCGTCCGCGTCCGTCCGGCGAAGCCAGTCCGGTAGCGCTGTTATACAGACGTTTTGCCGCCAGCTTTACGGCAAGGTGAAGGGCAGCCGTTCCCGCGCTTAACGCCACGGCATACTTTACGCCGACCTTCTCGGCTGCCAGTTCTTCTATCTCATCAATATTTGCGCCAACGGTACTCATCCAATTGGTGTCAAAAGCCTCCTGCATGTATTTCATTTCCTCGCCATGCATGGTGGGGCTGCTTAACCATATTTTATTTTCAAACGGACAAATCCCTGCAAATCTGGGATCATCTTTGAAATTATACATATTTTCCTACTCCTGTCGATATCTTCTCCATCTTTACACCGGATCCCCCTCCATCCGAATCCCGAACAGCACATTCTCCGTCCGGTTAAACAGGGGCACCTCTGCCGTCACATACCGATGCCTAAGCCTTTGCCTGGTAATCCTGTCAAGGTAAGGCTTAAGCGCCCCTGCCGCACTTTTCACCTGTCCGTCCTCATCCACCCGAACGGTAGACAGCCACATATCATGCTCTAATTCTCTGCCGCAGATATGCCTTAAGAATTCCAAATCCTCCGGCGCCACAGGAACAATCTTTGCCTTCTTTTTCCCCTGATTTCCGATTAGCTGCGGAAACTGCCTCGCCTTTTGAAGCTCTCCCGCTAACTCCTCCGGAAACCTGGTAGCCACAAAAACATATCCCGAAAACAGCTCCCTCCTACTAAGCAAATATTTCCCCTGGGTGCGGAACAACTGCTGCTTCTTTAAAATCCTGCAGCAATCCCACAATTCCCGATGAAGCTTCTTCTCCACAAGCGTAACCATCTCCTGCTCTTTT
>ERZ808041.1111-NODE-1111-length-12164-cov-13.389261_pt1 | contig 12164 bp, 10 predicted proteins | sample MGYA00380192_ERZ808041 | MGnify/ENA primary metagenome ERZ808041 (study PRJEB31490, sample SAMN06133412) | mouse gut metagenome | isolation source: Z1_1 | host: mice | place: China: Chengdu | collected 2015-05 ... | reverse complement strand
CCTGCCGCTGGCGCTCATCAGCACGGAAGGGGCAACAGCGTGGTGCGCAGAATATGATGAATGGGGCAACCTGCTGAGTGATGAGAACCCGCATCATCTGCAGCAGCTCATTCGCCTGCCGGGTCAGCAGTATGATGAGGAGTCCGGCCTGTATTACAACCGCCACCGCTATTATGACCCGCTGCAGGGGCGGTATATCACTCAGGATCCGATTGGGCTGAAGGGGGGATGGAACCTGTATACATATCCGCTGAGCCCGGTGAATGGCATGGATCCATTAGGATTATATGAATTTAAATCAAAAAATATAGATGACATTGGAATATTTGCATTGGCAATGTGTAATGGAGAATCAATTAACGAGAATAAAGAATATGGTGGACTAATATGTAAGAAGCAAGGTGAATATTTCCCCATGAATCCGATAAGTTCAAATGATAATGATAGTGTAGACTTGCGAAATATAAAAAGCCCTGAAGGTTCAGAGAGAGTAGGCGATTATCACACTCACGGTTTTTACTCTGACGATAAAGGAAATAAAGTAACAAAAGAAAATGATGTTTATGATAGTCTAAATTTTTCAAGCAAAGATTTAACGAATTCTTATATGAATGGAATGGGAAAAAAAGAATACAGTAGTTACTTGGGAACACCAAATAACACCTATCTAAAATATAATCCCAAAGCTAAAGGGAATGGAGTTACAATTATCAGGCAAGGGAGTAATTAAAATGAAGGCAATACAATGTTGTTATTTCCTTGCTTTAGTCTCCAGTCATTTAATGGCTGGAGTTATGGGTGATGATAATATATTTTTAAGTAATTCGGATTCAGCTGCTTTATATTGTGTGGCTAAAATATTTCCAGATGGAGAAAATATTTTAATATATAAAGTAAATATAATTAATGCTAGTTCAAAAAAAGATGTGTTTTTTTATGAAAGCCCAACATCAACCTACAATGACATAATGGGGGGCGGGGGAATGTCATATGCCTATGAATATGATGTAAAATATAATATATGTCATTTGAGAAAAAAGAGCAGAATGAGGTAAAAATCTTTGGCTGTGTATTCAGTCTGGTAATCATCCAAGGAAAGCTCATCAGAAGGGTGATGACTACAATTAGTAGAACATATATTTTCGATAAAAGCACCGATGACTTTTTCATGAAGTTCTACAGAACGCGAGAAACAGATGGTTCTGCGGGCCAGACGTTTGATTCGGGTTCTCAGGGTCAGATTGTTACGCTCAATGTGCTGAGTAAAAATCTTACCAGTCAGATGCTTCTCCTTTGGTAACTCTCTAGCGTAACTACCCCATTCGTCAGTGGTCAACATGCCGATGGTAAAAGGGTAAGCAGCGCCAGCAATTCACGACAGGTTTCATCAGTCCGGGGGCCAAAAGTGTAGGCCAGAACGCCACCAGTTTTCGTGTTGTACACGTACCAGAGCCAGTGCTGTCGCGCTTTACTGCCGACAAAGCTCCATTGCTGACTAAGTTTGCAGATGAGTGCCACATCAGCATGAGCGACCGGGGATGACGTTATTCTTCGTGGCGAGAGTTTTTTAAAGTTCGGATGACTGTATTAATGCCGATTTTCAGCGTACGGGCAGTATCGCGAACCCCGGCACCGTTGAAAGTCATTTCAGCGATTTGGTCTTTAACTCCCGGTTTACGGGGCTCGTAACAGTAACTGAGCTGAAATACCCGGTGACAGTCACGGCCGCGGAATCGATCATGTCTTTTTGGGTTCTGCCCGTGACGGTAAACCTGAACGGACTGGCAACGGGGACAATGAAGGTTAACTGTGACCATGAAACAACCTTAAAAGCGAGTATTATATCCTTAATTCAACTAATTGGAGGCATCACCGTTTACCGGAGCGACAGCTTGCGGAAAGGTGGTGCAACTACAAAGCAACAAACACGCTACGGGGGGAATTACTTTTTTCATCATCCATTACCACGAAAACAGCGGCCATTCTTTGGCGACTGTGGTGAGTTGTGGCGCATCGAAAACGGCTTGTGGCGAGACCACCGTTTCCTCAAGCGGAATATTCTTGCCGTAACGTTCTTTGAGCTTTGCCTGAACTTGTGGGCTGCTCAGGTCGAACTCTTTCAACTTCTGCTGCTCGCCCACGCGCATTCCCAGCGCGTTCTGGTAAACCTTCCACACCACTTCCGAACAGTACTGGCGATCGTCGCTCCATGAGAAGCTGAAATCATACGGTTTACCGAGATAACGTTTTGCCGTTTGCGCCAGTTTTTGCTGTTGTTCAACACTCAGTCCGCCTTCAACGCGGCGAACAACGTATTTGCCCTTTTCACCATGGGCGATCCACTGCTTGAGCGGGGTGTATTTCACCGGGCCGACCGCTTCAAAAACGTAGGGCTTTTTGTTACGCATCACCAGCATACCGGTGTGGCTGTAATCGGAATGGGTCGCCAGTTGGATCGCTTTACTTTGCGATGAGCGAGAGATTTGAAAGATGATGTCGCCAGTTTGCGGCTGCCAGGCAAAGGCAGGCACAGAAACCAGCAGGCTGAGGATCAGTAGCCTGTATTTCATCGTTAAACGTCCATGTATAAAAAGCGGTGGGTCGCAGACAACGTGCTCGTTGTTTATGCCGGATGCGGCGTGAACGCCTTATCCGGCCTACAAGTTCGTGCAAATTCAATAAATTGCAATATGACGTAGGCCTGATAAGCGTAGCGCATCAGGCGATTCCACTCCGCGCCGCTCTTTTCCGCTTTAGTATTCCCACGTCTCCGGGTTAATCCCCATCTCACGCATGATCTCTTTTGCCGCTTCCGGGATTTCGTCGCTGCGCTCTTTACGCAGATCGGCATCATCCGGCAAAGGTTGCCCGGTAAAGGCATGCAGAAACGCTTCGCACAGCAGCTCGCTGTTGGTAGCGTGACGCAGGTTGTTCACCTGACGACGCGTGCGTTCATCGGTGAGGATTTTTAACACCTTAAGAGGAATGGAAACCGTAATCTTTTTGACTTGTTCACTCTTCTTGCCGTGCTCAGCGTATGGGCTGATATATTCGCCGCTCCATTCAGCCATGAGATACTTAATCCTCTTCGTCAATAAATTGAGACCAGACCACACAGTTGATGTGGGTACTGACCGTAAACCCGCATAGTTTACCGTACAGGCGTTACCGTGACATCGTGTAATGCACCTGTCGGCGTGATAATGCATATAATTTTAACGGCTATTTGGGATTTGCTCAATCTATACGCAAAGAAGTTTAGATGTCCAGATGTATTGACGTCCATTAACACAATGTTTACTCTGGTGCCTGACATTTCACCGACAAAGCCCAGGGAACTTCATCACATGACGCGTAAACAGGCCACCATCGCAGTGCGTAGCGGGTTAAATGACGACGAACAGTATGGTTGCGTTGTCCCTCCCATCCATCTTTCCAGCACCTATAACTTTACCGGATTTAATGAACCGCGCGCGCATGATTACTCGCGTCGCGGCAACCCAACGCGCGATGTGGTTCAGCGTGCGCTGGCAGAACTGGAAGGCGGTGCTGGTGCAGTACTTACTAATACCGGCATGTCCGCGATTCACCTGGTAACGACCGTCTTTTTGAAACCTGGCGATCTGCTGGTTGCGCCGCACGACTGCTACGGCGGTAGCTATCGCCTGTTCGACAGCCTGGCGAAACGCGGTTGCTATCGCGTGTTGTTTGTTGATCAAGGCGATGAACAGGCATTACGGGCAGCGCTGGCAGAAAAACCCAAACTGGTACTGGTAGAAAGCCCAAGTAATCCATTGTTACGCGTCGTGGATATTGCGAAAATCTGCCATCTGGCAAGGGAAGTCGGGGCGGTGAGCGTGGTGGATAACACCTTCTTAAGCCCGGCATTACAAAATCCGCTGGCATTAGGTGCCGATCTGGTGTTGCATTCATGCACGAAATATCTGAACGGTCACTCAGACGTGGTGGCCGGCGTGGTGATTGCTAAAGATCCGGACGTTGTCACTGAACTTGCCTGGTGGGCAAACAATATTGGCGTGACGGGCGGCGCGTTTGACAGCTATCTGCTGCTACGCGGGTTGCGAACTCTGGTGCCGCGTATGGAGCTGGCGCAGCGCAACGCGCAGGCGATTGTGAAATATCTGCAAACCCAGCCGTTGGTGAAAAAACTGTATCACCCGTCGCTGCCGGAAAATCAGGGGCATGAAATTGCCGCGCGCCAGCAAAAAGGCTTTGGCGCAATGTTGAGTTTTGAACTGGATGGCGATGAGCAGACGCTGCGTCGTTTCCTGGGCGGGCTGTCGTTGTTTACGCTGGCGGAATCATTAGGGGGAGTGGAAAGTTTAATCTCTCACGCCGCAACCATGACACATGCAGGCATGGCACCAGAAGCGCGTGCTGCCGCCGGGATCTCCGAGACGCTGCTGCGTATCTCCACCGGTATTGAAGATGGCGAAGATTTAATTGCCGACCTGGAAAATGGCTTCCGGGCTGCAAACAAGGGGTAAAAATGAGTGTGATTGCGCAGGCAGGGGCGAAAGGTCGTCAGCTGCATAAATTTGGTGGCAGTAGTCTGGCTGATGTGAAGTGTTATTTGCGTGTCGCGGGCATTATGGCGGAGTACTCTCAGCCTGACGATATGATGGTGGTTTCCGCCGCCGGTAGCACCACTAACCAGTTGATTAACTGGTTGAAACTAAGCCAGACCGATCGTCTCTCTGCGCATCAGGTTCAACAAACGCTGCGTCGCTATCAGTGCGATCTGATTAGCGGTCTGCTACCCGCTGAAGAAGCCGATAGCCTCATTAGCGCTTTTGTCAGCGACCTTGAGCGCCTGGCGGCGCTGCTCGACAGCGGTATTAACGACGCAGTGTATGCGGAAGTGGTGGGCCACGGTGAAGTGTGGTCGGCACGCCTGATGTCTGCGGTACTTAATCAACAAGGGCTGCCAGCGGCCTGGCTTGATGCCCGCGAGTTTTTACGCGCTGAACGCGCCGCACAACCGCAGGTTGATGAAGGGCTTTCTTACCCGTTGCTGCAACAGCTGCTGGTGCAACATCCGGGCAAACGTCTGGTGGTGACCGGATTTATCAGCCGCAACAACGCCGGTGAAACGGTGCTGCTGGGGCGTAACGGTTCCGACTATTCCGCGACACAAATCGGTGCGCTGGCGGGTGTTTCTCGCGTAACCATCTGGAGCGACGTCGCCGGGGTATACAGTGCCGACCCGCGTAAAGTGAAAGATGCCTGCCTGCTGCCGTTGCTGCGTCTGGATGAGGCCAGCGAACTGGCGCGCCTGGCGGCTCCCGTTCTTCACGCCCGTACTTTACAGCCGGTTTCTGGCAGCGAAATCGACCTGCAACTGCGCTGTAGCTACACGCCGGATCAAGGTTCCACGCGCATTGAACGCGTGCTGGCCTCCGGTACTGGTGCGCGTATTGTCACCAGCCACGATGATGTCTGTTTGATTGAGTTTCAGGTGCCCGCCAGTCAGGATTTCAAACTGGCGCATAAAGAGATCGACCAAATCCTGAAACGTGCTCAGGTGCGCCCACTGGCGGTTGGTGTACATAACGATCGCCAGTTGCTGCAATTTTGCTACACCTCGGAAGTGGCCGATAGTGCGCTGAAAATCCTCGACGAAGCAGGATTACCTGGCGAACTGCGCCTGCGTCAGGGGCTGGCGCTGGTGGCGATGGTCGGTGCAGGCGTCACCCGTAACCCGCTGCATTGCCACCGCTTCTGGCAGCAACTGAAAGGCCAGCCGGTCGAATTTACCTGGCAGTCCGATGACGGCATCAGCCTGGTGGCAGTACTGCGCACCGGCCCGACCGAAAGCCTGATTCAGGGGCTGCATCAGTCCGTCTTCCGCGCAGAAAAACGCATCGGCCTGGTATTGTTCGGTAAGGGCAATATCGGTTCCCGTTGGCTGGAACTGTTCGCCCGTGAGCAGAGCACGCTTTCGGCACGTACCGGCTTTGAGTTTGTGCTGGCAGGTGTGGTGGACAGCCGCCGCAGCCTGTTGAGCTATGACGGGCTGGACGCCAGCCGCGCGTTAGCCTTCTTCAACGATGAAGCGGTTGAGCAGGATGAAGAGTCGTTGTTCCTGTGGATGCGCGCCCATCCGTATGATGATTTAGTGGTGCTGGACGTTACCGCCAGCCAGCAGCTTGCTGATCAGTATCTTGATTTCGCCAGCCACGGTTTCCACGTTATCAGCGCCAACAAACTGGCGGGAGCCAGCGACAGCAATAAATATCGCCAGATCCACGACGCCTTCGAAAAAACCGGGCGTCACTGGCTGTACAATGCCACCGTCGGTGCGGGCTTGCCGATCAACCACACCGTGCGCGATCTGATCGACAGCGGCGATACTATTTTGTCGATCAGCGGGATCTTCTCCGGCACGCTCTCCTGGCTGTTCCTGCAATTCGACGGTAGCGTGCCGTTTACCGAGCTGGTGGATCAGGCGTGGCAGCAGGGCTTAACCGAACCTGACCCGCGTGACGATCTCTCTGGCAAAGACGTGATGCGCAAGCTGGTGATTCTGGCGCGTGAAGCAGGTTACAACATCGAACCGGATCAGGTACGTGTGGAATCGCTGGTGCCTGCTCATTGCGAAGGCGGCAGCATCGACCATTTCTTTGAAAATGGCGATGAACTGAACGAGCAGATGGTGCAACGGCTGGAAGCGGCCCGCGAAATGGGGCTGGTGCTGCGCTACGTGGCGCGTTTCGATGCCAACGGCAAAGCGCGAGTAGGCGTGGAAGCGGTGCGAGAAGACCATCCGCTGGCATCACTACTACCGTGCGATAACGTCTTTGCCATCGAAAGCCGCTGGTATCGCGACAACCCGCTGGTGATCCGCGGGCCAGGTGCAGGGCGCGACGTCACCGCCGGGGCGATTCAGTCGGATATCAACCGGCTGGCGCAGTTGTTGTAATCCTGAGCCAGAGAAAGCAGTATTTGCGTAACGCGCCCTGCGGAAAGCGGGGTGCTGTGAGTAAATACTGCTTGTTTATGTAGCCAGTCGATAAAATGTCTGCTGGTTGCGAAAGAGAGCATTTCAGCTTTGCTGTTATTTCCGCCTGTTAATGCACATACCATTTTACGATTTTTGCCCTGAACCCAGAGTTGCCACTGATTTTTCCACCAGCCGTGATAAGTTTTTCCCTGAAAACGCCAGGGCGTATTATCGGTATAGTCAGCTATTTCCTCTTCAATAAACCAAATCTCACCTTGCTGTTGGCGAAACAGTTCTGCCCAGGCCGTAATAATCGCACCTCTTAAAAAACACTCGTGTGAAATTACATGTGTTTTTACTGTAGGGAATAAAATATTCAGTACTCTGAAATGCCCGTGTGCAGTGATAACCGGACGCAGAATAATACCTTTAGCATTGCGTTTGAGCGCTGCGCTGCCATACTGAATTTCATCAAACTGACTGCGGCGTAGAAATTGTGCTTCGCGCATATCAACGCGTTGTACAATATTACTCTCGTGTAACTCTGGTTCTGCATTCCCTCTGTATCGATAATGCAGACTTTCTCCAGCCTGATGCTGCGTGTAATTAGTAGAAAGATGAAGAATATTACCGCGAAGAGCATCAAAACTGATTAAAACATACAGTTTCTGCCCGCCGCTGGCTCCCTGAAATGGCACCAGAAGAGCAACCGTTTCGATTATTTCAGGAGGCGTTATTTCTTTCTGATATTGTTTAGGTGTCCAGACTTTTTTGCAGTTACGACATTGAATGCGTTGCGACCCCTGTGGATTGTGGCCATAACAAATCGTCTTTGTGCCATAACATACCGGGCAGAAATGACCTTTCTCAGTTGCAAAAGTAGATAAGTGAACTGACAACCAGTCACGAAATTGCTGTTCGTCAAACAACGGCGGGTAACTTCCACATGCCCGACAGTGCAGTGCCGGATAACCCAGTCGATAGTCTGGCCAGCTGTAATCTGTCGATGTTGGTTGCCCTAAATTACGGCAACCAAACGACTTGCAGGCATTAATCGTAAACAGAGTCGACATATTTCACCAACGATTTCACAAGGTCGTTGATTTTGTCCGGCAACGCTCCCTTGTGGATGTGATTGCTCTCACATAAATAATTCTTTCAGAACGTAATGTAGCAATCCTTTATCTCACTGGAAGGGATTGTTTATGAAAATTAAAATGCTTGCTGCGGGTATCGCATTAACACTGCCGTTTTGGGCTTGCGCCAAAGATGTCACCATCATTTATACCAACGACCTCCATGCACATGTAGAGCCTTATAAAGTGCCGTGGATTGCTGACGGTAAACGAGATATTGGCGGCTGGGCAAATATCACTACGCTTGTTAAACAAGAAAAAGCTAAAAACAAAGCGACCTGGTTTTTTGATGCGGGTGACTATTTTACCGGGCCGTATATCAGCAGCCTGACTAAAGGCAAGGCGATTATCGATATTATGAATACCATGCCGTTCGATGCGGTCACTATAGGTAATCATGAATTTGATCACGGCTGGGACAATACGTTATTACAGTTGAGTCAGGCAAAATTCCCGATTGTGCAGGGTAATGTTTTTTATCAGAACAGCAGTAAATCATTCTGGGATAAGCCCTATACCATCATTGAAAAAGACGGCGTGAAAATTGGCGTGATTGGTTTGCACGGTGTATTTGCCTTTAATGATACGGTATCTGCGGCAACGCGAGTGGGTATTGAGGCGCGTGATGAAATTAAATGGCTACAACGTTATATCGATGAACTCAAAGGCAAGGTTGATTTGACCGTTGCCCTGATCCACGAAGGTGTTCCGGCCCGCCAGTCCAGTATGGGAGGCACAGATGTGCGTCGCGCACTGGATAAAGATATTCAGACGGCAAGTCAGGTGAAAGGGCTGGATATTTTGATCACCGGGCATGCACATGTGGGTACGCCGGAACCGATTAAAGTCGGCAATACGCTCATCCTCTCCACTGACAGCGGTGGGATTGATGTCGGTAAACTGGTACTGGACTACAAAGAGAAGCCGCATGATTTTACGGTGAAAAACTTCGAGCTTAAAACCATTTACGCCGACGAGTGGAAGCCCGATCCGCAAACAAAACAGGTGATCGACGGCTGGAATAAAAAGCTTGATGAAGTGGTGCAACAAACGGTCGCGCAATCGCCGGTTGAATTAAAACGTGCCTATGGTGAATCGGCTTCCCTCGGGAACCTGGCGGCTGATGCTTTACTGGTAGCGGCGGGTAAAAACACCCAATTGGCGTTAACCAACTCTGGCGGCATTCGCAATGAGATCCCCGCAGGGGCGATTACGATGGGCGGCGTCATCAGTACCTTCCCGTTCCCCAACGAACTGGTGACGATGGAACTCACGGGTAAACAATTACGCAGTTTGATGGAACACGGCGCAAGTTTAAGTAATGGCGTTTTACAGGTATCGAAAGGCCTGGAAATGAAGTACGACAGCAGCAAACCGGTTGGTCAGCGGGTAATCACACTGACTCTGAATGGCAAACCCATTGAAGATGCGACAGTTTATTCTATTGCCACCCAGAGTTTCCTTGCTGATGGTGGAGATGGTTTTACCGCCTTTACCGAAGGGAAAGCGCGTAACACAACGGGCGGTTATTACGTTTATCACGCCGTGGTTGATTACTTCAAAGCGGGTAACACCATCACGGATGAACAGATCAACGGTATGCGCGTGAAAGATATCAAGTAAAAGTACGTATTGAGGCTGCCTTATCCGACCCATAGAAGAACGTGGGCCGGATAAGATGTGTTTGCATCGCCCTCCCGCTCTACAGCTGTTTAGCAAAGACCTCTTTTGCCGCGAACAAGCCATTCAGTGCTGCCGGGAAACCGGCATAAACCGCCATCTGCATGATCACTTCAGTAATTTCTTCCCGCGTTAACCCAACATGAAACGCCGCCGCAATATGTACCTTCAGCTGTGGTGATGCGTTCCCCAATGCGGTCAATGCCGCGACAGTGGCGATTTCGCGACTGCGTAAATCCAGACCGGGGCGGGAATAGATATCACCGAAGGGAAATTCAATCAGGTAACGGGCAAAATCAGGTGCGATATCCTGCAAGCTTTCGATGACAGCATCGCCGCCTTTGCCATCTACTTGTTGCAGCATGTCCTGGCCGGTAATAAAACGTTCTGAATGCATGGGGAAATCCTCGTTTATCTTAGGTGTGACACGAGAATAGGTCGCCGGACGCTGTTTGGATAATACCTTTTCCGTGATACCTTTTCGGTATGACAAACGCACAGATTCACTCTCTCGATATTCGCCTGCTACGCTACTTTTCCGTGGTGGCGGAAGAGAACAACATGAGCCGGGCGGCCCAACGACTCTTTATGTCGCAACCGCCGCTCAGCCGTCATATTCGCCAGCTTGAGGAGCGTCTGGGGGTAACGCTGTTTGAGCGTCACAGTAAAGGGCTTACGTTAACCAACGATGGCGTGCGGGTGCTGGAGATTATTCGCCCGCTGCTCGCACAGCAGGAAAAAACGTATCAGGCGCTTTCTCAGCTTGCGCAAACCGAGGCGAAGTCGTTGCGGCTGGGGCTAACGACGGCGTTCGAACAAGGCGTTTTTGCGGCTCTTGAAGCGCAAATTGATGTTTCGCTACAAATCATTCGCCATAGTTCGCCAGAACTTGTGCGCCAGGTGAGGCGAGGCAAGCTGGATGCTGCGCTGGTGGCTCTACCGCTGGAAACGTCAAACTTAGTGGTATCCCCGCTCGACTGGCATGAGCCGCTCATTGCTGCATTACCCGCCCATTGGCCTGAGGCAGAAATGGCCTCGCTTTCATTAGCATTATTGAATTCCCGCCCTTTGTTCTGGTTCAGACGCGAACGCAACCCGGTATTTTTTGATTACACTCGCCAGATTTTCCAGCGCGAAGGCTATGCGCCGTCTTGCCTCGAAGAGCCGCTGGAACATGATGTTTTACTTGCCAGAATCGCCCATGGCGATGGCCTGAGCATTCTTCCCTCTTCATTTGCCGCGATTCATCGACAGGGCGTTGTTTTTCGCCCGCTACAGGCAAGCAATTTATGTGTCACCGCGGGGCTGGCAATGCTGCCGGAAAACGCGGCCCGCTTTGCGTGGTTAACATCGATATTGTCTGAGATGTTCTCTTCTTTTAAGTAATACGACATACAGGTGGTCTGCACCTGCCCAAAAAAGTGGCAGGGTGCGGACGAGGTTTTCCCTGCGAAAATCATCGCATGATGAATTTGCGGGGGAAGCGCATGATAAATAACGATCCACTTTTTGCATTGATTAACCAGGAGCAACAGCGCCAGCAGCAGTCGCTGGAACTGATTGCCTCGGAGAATTTCGTAAGCCCCGCCGTTCTCGCGGCGCAGGGGTCGGTGTTAACCAATAAATACGCCGAAGGTTATTACCAGCATCGCTATTACGGCGGCTGTAAGTTTATTGATGAGGTTGAGATGCTGGCGATAACCCGCGCGCAGCAGCTCTTTGGCGCGCGTTACGTCAATGTGCAGCCTCACTCCGGCAGCCAGGCGAATCAGGCGGTCTATCTGGCGTTGCTGAAACCCGGTGACAAAATTCTTGGCATGAGCCTGCAATGCGGCGGGCATCTCACGCACGGTTCGCCGGTCAATCAATCCGGCAAATGGTTTAACGCTTTTCACTATGGCGTCGATGCGCATAGTGGTTTGATTGATATGGATCAGGTCGAGATGATCGCGCTACGCGAGCGCCCGCGGTTGATTATTGCCGGAGGATCGGCTTATCCACGCCACTATGATTTTGCCCGTTTTCGCCGCATTGCCGATGCCGTTGATGCCATTTTGCTGGTGGATATGGCGCACTTTGCCGGGCTGGTGGCGGGCGGCTGTTTCCCTTCGCCGCTGGCGTATGCTGATGTCGTCACTACCACTACGCATAAAACATTGCGCGGGCCGCGCGGCGGCATGATCCTCACCAACGATGCCCGGCTTGCGAAAAAAATCGACAGCGCCATCTTTCCCGGTTTGCAGGGCGGGCCGTTAATGCACGTTATCGCGGCAAAAGCGGTGGCGCTTGGCGAGGCATTACAACCAGAATTTAAACGTTACGCCGGGCAGGTTATCGACAATGCGCAGGCGATGTGCCAGCAACTGGCGCTGCGCGGCCTGACG
>ERZ808041.1108-NODE-1108-length-12188-cov-10.241021_pt1 | contig 12188 bp, 20 predicted proteins | sample MGYA00380192_ERZ808041 | MGnify/ENA primary metagenome ERZ808041 (study PRJEB31490, sample SAMN06133412) | mouse gut metagenome | isolation source: Z1_1 | host: mice | place: China: Chengdu | collected 2015-05 ... | reverse complement strand
TGGTCGATGGTGGGTATACGGGGGAGAAATTTGCAGGCCGGGTTCAGGAGCTTCTTCCAAATGCGGAAGTTGAAGTTATCAAGAGAAGTGAGCTTCATAATTTCAAAGTATTACCCAAACGCTGGATCGTCGAGCGTTCTTTTGGATGGCTCAAAAAGTACCGCCGTCTATGGAAGAACTGTGAAAGAAAGCTACATACATCCCTGGAGATGACTGTTTTGGCATTCATTTCTATACTTATTAATAGATTTTAAACAGGTTCTTAATACCATATTACCACATTTAAAATGGGAAATGTGGGAAACTTATTCCAAATTACAAATTTTTTTTGAGATATCTGGTTATCAACTTTTCAACTGTTGTTCGATCACAGTGCATTATTTCCCCTATTTTCTCCCATGTGAAACCATCAATATACCGAAACTGCATGATGCGTCTGATTCTGCTTTCTGGAATACTATTTATGTATTGAATCAATCTCTTTTCCTCTTTCGCTGCCTTTTTTCTTCTGTCGTCAAGCAACATCTTCTTTTCACATAAATGTTCAGAGCGCTTTTTTGCAAGTACTGGATCGTATCCATGAACGATTGCTTTCCCTTGAGTATATGGAAAATTCTTTTTTGAAGCATCAACAGCGACAGGTGCATCTCCTATATACATCTGTTGTATCCTTAGTATACTTTGTTCAAGCTCCTTAATCTCCTTTTTCAAATCAATCAATTGCTCAAGTTCTTTTTTTGTCACACCGATACCTCATTTCTGATTTGTTATTCCTTGATTGAAATTGGCATATCACACACTGGACATATGATTTGTTTTTCCCATTCGTTCATGCCTCTTTGCACTGTCTTAATATCTTCTTTTTCAAATTCCAAAAGACTTTCACAATGTTCACATAGAACACGTCTCTTCTTACCATATTTTATTACCTTTATCATCTAACAGGTCCCTTCCACATAATAATGAAAAATTTATTTAAGGAGTATCTTATTCATTATAAAAAGTTATTAGTTAATCGCATATTTCTTATCAAAATTAACTTTATTTAAAATCTGATACAATTCTCTAATAACCTTTGCATCATATAGTGCATTATGTTTGTCCCCCAATACTGCATTCTCCTTCCTCTGCTCCCATAAGATTTGCTCCCTGGATTTATCAAATGCTGTCTGCAAACCAACATTATAATATCTTGCTATATCCTGATTGATGTCATAACAGTTTGCACATATATTAGAGGGTAAATCAAACGCACTACCAAACAAGTCAATAAGCAAAACCATATCATAATGACATACATCAGATACCAGTTCCACTTCTTTAAACTGTCTAAACCAATTTTCCAGTGCAACCTTAATATCACTTTTTGTTCCAACATGATAATTTGCAATATACTTTCTATCACATTCCAACTTTGATAGATTTAAATTGGCAATTACATGCTCTTTAATCCAATCACTACATTGTGCCTCATCATAATCTGTCAACTCTGCATAAAAACATCTTCTATCTTCTGAAATTAATCCGATACTAATAAGCATAGTATTCTTATATAGCCCTGTAAATTCTGTGTCAAAAAATACCTTCATTAAATTATCACCTTGCCTTTCTATTTTTAAATTTACTTTCTCTCATATACTGGTGCACCTCTTTCACAATGAACAAACTCCATTAGTTCTCCCCTTGCTCTAATCACACATGGATCTAATCCTAAAATCACATAATGTTCTTTGCAATATTCCGTATTATCCAGAATATAAACAATTTTGTGCAATGTGCATCTACCAGTATAATTCTCACCATTCCATTCATTCAATGCTACATAATCGCCCACACTATATGGACGATCATTCTTTCGTACCTCGAAATTCTTTCTGCCTACTGCTGATGCCTCAAAATATTCTGGTATTGCTTTCAGTGCATGAATCATAGATTTCCTCCTTCAAATTTCAGTTTAGCTGATTAAATCCTTATTTCTCGATTATTCGAGTTTAATTGTTATTCTTGTTTTATACCGCCAGACTTTACAATTTTTATTGCCATTTCTTTTGTTATAACTGGCTTTTTATCCACATAACATACGATTCCATCTTCGTCCGTACTTGACATTTCTATTTGCTTTATTACATTATCCACGTCATAGGCAGTAGTCAATCTGTGCACACATAATTCCTTAACCAAATCCATACATTCCCTACGTTCCGCCCCGAACTGCGGACTGTTCGCATACGGGCTTTTCATCAAATCATCTATTAATTCAATAACAGATTGTCTCCAAATCAAATTATTGCTCATTTTTTCCTTTCCCTCCACAATCCCCCTAAATCCTTATTTTGTTTATCATATTAAACCATATATCATATAACTATCCGCGTCAAAACCAATACATTTTGCATTACAACGATTCACAAAACGATAGCACTTACTTTCAGTAATCTCCATAATTGTTTGCCTTACGTTCATACTCTTTCACGATCCGTAATATCCTTAAATCCAATTCTTTTTAGCATTTCCGCAAACTCTTCTATCGTTGGCTTTAATTTCTCCATCTGAATCCGGCCCATAAGGTCAATCAGTTCTGGCATATGGCTTAATACTTCCCATGAATCATCATAGGCTCTTAGCTGTATTCCGACATTATCCCAAACAATTCTAAATTCTCCGTCACAGCCTTCGTTTTCATAGTACATACCTATGTATATATGCGGATCTCCTAAAATTGAATCTTTATACCATGCCTCATAAGGTATGGTAAATGCCTTAACACTTTTCTTTGATTCTATCATGTTCTACTTTTACTCCCCCTTAAATCCTTATTTTCTCGATTATTCGAGTTTTAACCAACATGCTCTTTCACACACCAATCTAGGAATCTGCTACAATGTTCATTCGTGCAAGGACTGCTGCCACATTCCCCATATTCCTTTTCACAGACAAGACAGTTGAATACTCTTTCTGTCTCTTTTAAAGTCATTTCTGTATCTTCAGCAACCTGTAGCAACTCCATTTCATCTAATTCCATCACTGTCTCAACAATTTTCTGACGCATATACTCAAGATTTGTCATTCTGGTCATTACTCCTCTCTTTCCACATTTCTCGAAACTTCTCTTCTGCTAGATCTTGTGAAAAGAAATGAAAAGTCCCTATTTTATCTGCTGCAAACAACATACTTCCTGATGTCTCCATATAGATCTTTTCATTATCAATTCGGAATCCAGCAACTACATAAGGTGTTACTTTGTCGCCTATAATAGAATAAAGCGTATCACCTATTCTGCAAGGCATGGTTATTTCATACTGCCTTCTATTGTTTCCTTCCAATTTTTTTAAGAGGTATGACAGTCCGTCAAAAATCATACAGGATTTTTTATATCGTTCTCTTTCTGGCTCTCTCATACCGCCACATTCAATGGCATATTCAAATTGTTGTACAACTTCTAGCTGCTCATTATGAAATTTTCTAATATCTTCCAACGTATAGTTTATATCACCTTTATTTGCTATTTTGGGTTCTACACTGGCAGCAGTTAATTTATTCTCTGCTGCCAATTTGCTTTCTGCCCTATTATCAACAGCCTGTTCAAAATTGTCATTTTTTTCTGCTGCCAGTCCATCAATGACTGCTATCTCTTCATGATAATGATATTTACTTATAAAGGCCCTCCAAAACGGCCACAATGCAACACCCATTTTCTTATGGGTATCTTTAAAATATATTTTATACCCGCAAATATTTTCAATTTTTATGTAATTGTTCTCAAACGGTAGTGCTTTCGCAAAGATATCCGTCATTACTGATACATGTCCACCCATTTCTTCCATGAAATTTATAAGCTCTTTGTAAACTTCATGTGGAAAGCCAGATTCTGCATCATCGAAAATTAATTGGAACGCAAGATATAGATTCTCTTTCGTGTCTTCTATCCTTTCATATCCATCACCATTGAAAGAATCTGCACTCATTTGATTTATATTATCCGTGTCCGACTCGGACACGGTTTCTTCGTTTTCTTCCTGATTCAATAATTCTTTTTTATGTTCCTTCTCGATGTCCGACTCGGACACCAATTTATTATTTTCTTCTTGTTTCAAAAGTTCAATATCTGCTAAAGTAATTATCTGCTTTTTGAGTAGTTCTTTCTGCTTACTATTGTCAAGTCCAGACATCTCATAAGCTACCGAGACTGTTATTACACCGTTCTGAAAGCGTTCCATTGCTTCTGGTATTAAATGATTATAGATGCTCTGATACCTTCCTACTTGACCGTCACTGCATTTCATTTCTTTTGCAATCTCAGTCCGCAGCGCACGCCCTTTTAAGTCCTCATTCTCCAACATTGCAGGCAGTATCTTTGCAAGCCGCACAGCCTGCATCATTTTTTCATAACTGCTGCTTTCGCTTGATGTGCTGTTTGTACAAATGACGATATACTCTGCTATCATATCAAGCAATACATCATTTTCAATATCACCCTGTTCTGCCAGTATCTTCTCCGATATCTTTTTTGCCATTAATCCACTCATATCGATAACAATACATGGCAAAAACTCATATTCTTTATATCCACGTTCCACATTGTAGATACTGGCACGTCTACGCTTATGTCCAGCTAATATTTCATACTCACTCAAATCTATTTTTCTAACAATAAGGGGCTGTAATATCCCACCCGCTATGAGCATTGTGTCTGCAAGCTCCGCCACTTCCTCCTCACTTCTAGTATAAAAGTTTAAGTCAGATTCTTTCAATTTTGTGTAATGTATCTGCTGCACTTTTATTTGCTCTGTCCGTGCCTTACCAAGTTCGCCTCCCTTTTCTTTTATGATCTTGCTCAGGCTTCCCATAGTATCAATCCCCCATCTCTGTCAGAATCTCTTTTGTCAGTTCCAGATAATCTGCCGCCACTTTGCTATTCTTTCTATGTTTCAGCAAGGGCTTTCGGACCTTTTTATCCTCAGCATTTTCGCATACTGTAGAAAAGCTTATCAGTGTATCGAATATTGTATAGGCGTCCTGTTCTATTAGTTCTGTTATCCTATCCAAGCTCTTTCTGCTGCCATTAAACATTGTCAGAAGGCAGGCATAATTTAAATCACCTGAATACGCTCTTTGTTGTGCAGCATCTTCCAGATAATCCCGCATCAGTTCCAATCCATTCATACTAAATCCCGCTGCCTTAAATGGTACAACCACCAAATCAGCAGCATATAATGCACTGATTGTTAAGAACTGCATTGTTGGCTGGCAGTCAATAACAACATAATCATATCTGTCTGTTAAACTATCTATCTGCCTGCGAAGCGCATTCAAATCAAGTCCACGTACATCTGATTCTCTGTTGACCTGTTCCAGTCCTGTCATTGAAGGCACTATATCAAGGTTTTTGTATTTGCTGCGCCTTATTAAATTTTTGATTGTTCTTCTACTATTTTCATATAGACTACGCAATGTATCTGCATTGGGATTATACCTCCACAGAATATAACTTGCATTGCCTTGTGGATCAGCATCAATGAGCAGCACCCGCTTATCCTCCTCTGCTGCCAGGCTATATGCAAGATTCACTGCTGTGGTCGTCTTGGCACAACCGCCTTTATAATTACTAACTGCTATCACTTTCATACTGTAGCCTCCTGCTCTTTCATTTGGGATAACTGTGTTTGCTGCCAGTATCCGCCTTTGTTTCGTACCTCTTTGATTGCATCTTGTATCTCTACACTATAAGCACTTTTTCCAGTGGAATGTACATAATGTAATTCATGCCTTGAGGAAGCTCTGTAAAGCGCCCTCCATTCGTCGGTGTTCGCAATCGGTTCCCCTTTGGCTGTGCGCCAACCATTGCGCCGCCAGTCGTTGACTCTGCCGCTGCTGATGCTATCGCAAACATGTTCATTGTCACAATATATTGTTACAATGCAAGGGCTTTTGAGCAAATTGAGTGCTTCTGTGAGTGCCAGTATATACGCAAGGTTCCATGTCCCATAACATATGCCTGACACAAACCGCAACTCTTTTTGTCTGTTCTTTCGGATATATTCAATTGACGCGCCGTATCCTCTATAGAGCTTCTTTCTGCTGCCATTATCTGTCTCTATGTAAATATTCACCTTAAACATATCTGACACCTTCTTTCAATTTCCCCTCGCATATGTGAAACACTTATGCGAAGGCACTTATCCACTTATCCACAATCCTCTTCTTCTGTGCTCTCCCACTTATTCTTGATACGGATTTCTGTATAATAAAAGTAGCTTTTTCCAGTAAACGGATTCACACCTGTTTTAATACTATTCTTGTCAATATAGAACCCTTCCCTTGGCTTTGGTCCTTCCAAAATTACCTTTCGCATTGTCCAGTGACTATATTTTTTCTCACCTGTCTTGATTACATCTTCTGGTCGTATTAAATTTTTACTGGTGGAATAACTTAGGCAACGTTTTCTATCCTCCTCTGGAAGAAAACTCAACTGCCCTTCTGTTTCATCGTCCTTATACTTTTTACATAAATACTCTGCAAGTTGTTCACAACTGCCCTCTTCTCTCAGACTCTGAAAATTTATCCCAGCCTTTCCCCAAAATTCTTTACAGATCAAATCAACATTCTGTATTGTTCGTGGGCGGTTAATCAAAATATGTACATGAATGCCACCATACCGTCCAATCTCAATGCGCCGTATCCATTTTAACTGTTCTCCTACTTTCTTATACCTCTCTCGCATCTTCTTTGTCCAATCTTGCACATCTTTGAGAACCTCTTTTGTAGTCTTACGAGTTCCACGATGATATTTCAGAGTCAACCATAAATCCCACGGCTGGAAATTTAGTATTATCTCTCTTCGTACTCTTTTCACCTTATTTGCATGGTTCTGCTTCGCGATCTGTTCTGGCGTTGGTTTTATCCGTGCCGCTCTCTTTTCCCCCTTCGCTCCATACTTTCCCAGGTAGGTATATTCATAATCCACTACATCTCCCATGTCATATACTTTTTTTCCAAATGCCATGTGTCTATCCTCTTATCCTCTATGTTGTCTCTAACTTTAATATATTTATACTGTTTCCAAAAGGCTGTTAACACCTTGATTTTACTGGACTTTTTGCATGATACTGATACGTTGGTAAATATGTACTTATTTTAATTAGTACATATTGCTTTCTTAGAAAAAGTTAAAAATAAAAACAGTGCACATAAATGCCTTGTCAACTTTATCTAGAAAATTAATAATTTGTCCGCGTGCCTCCTGTACTACGCAGAAGGCACATAAACCACTTAATCTGTTATCTCCATTTTTTTGATGTCGTCCACGTTTGTAACATCATACCCTTCATATTGTTCAAGAAACTCTTCTAATGCGGAAGCTCTTACTTTAACCCGCCCCAATACCATAGCTTTTAATAAGCCCTTTTTAATAAGCCGACGAACATAAGCTTCATTTGTTTTAAGAATCTTTGCTACGTCCTGTACTGTATATAGTAACTCTGGCATTCCTTTCACCTCCCCTCCACCTCACTAAATGCATTCTTGTCCGCAAACTCAATTGTGTCTTACCCTTTTATTTCTTCTGTCTTATACTGTACTCATAGACTCTGCCAAACTGAGTACAGAAGAAAGGAGAATAAATTCATGCATTGCCAGCCCTGTCACTTCCGTTATTCTGCATTGGCTGCTAACTCTGTAGATACTGTTTTACCTTTAATCGTAACAAGAAGTTCTGTTTCACCATGAGCGAAACTTCTTGTTGTAAAGTCACATATCTCTACTCTTTCATTGCCAACCATTAGAAAAAGCTTTCCATTTTCTGTTTTTATTACTATAACTTCGACTTTTCCATTTTCGCTTTGCATATTTTCCGATGCTTCAAATTCTTTACTTTGAAGCGTATTCTCTGTCTTATTATCTACTCCAATTGAACAAGGTATCTCATTAGGATAAAATATAGGTTCTCTTGGCTGTTCCACCTTCCTTCACTCCCTCTCCGACTCTACGAACAACTCTGGCTCCTCTACTAAACCTATTTCCAATTCCTTGGTCTGCATTCTCTTTACCATATAGCCAAGAATAAACGCTTTCTCAATTTCTGATTTTTTTAAAAAACTCTCTGTCGTTCGCCTTGCTGATTCTTCCTTTTCCTTATCCATGAACTCACCTCCTGTATCTAAAAGCAATTATTTGTTATCTTTGATTACATTATATTTTACTTTGATAACTATGTCAAGTATTTTTGTTATCTATGTTTACTTTTGATTGACTAATTAAAAAGACCATGTTAATATTATGTTATTGGAGGTGTGAACGAATGACTGAAGGCGAAAGAATAAAAGAAGTTCGTAAAAAAAATCGAATGACCCTAGAACAGTTTGGAAATATATTAGGTGTAACCAAAGTAGCCATATCAAATATCGAAAATGGTAAACGAAATGTAACAGAACAAATGCGAAAATCTATTTGTCGGGAATTTCGTGTTGACCCTATCTGGCTTTCGACTGGCGAAGGCGATATGTTTATTGACGAATCTATAGATTTAATTGAAATGTTGGATAAACTCTTGCATAACGAAAGTAAATTAGCAAACACTTTATTCAAAATGTTCGCACAATACTCTATTGAAGATTGGAAAGACCTTGAACGCATCGTCAACAAAAGCACCGAATACATAAAACAACTGAAGACAATTGAAGAACCAAAGGAACTTGGAGAAAAAAATGACTGAAGGTGAAAGAATAAAGAAAATCCGCAAGGAAAATAAAATGACCCTAGAACAATTTGGTAATAAATTGGGAGTGGGAAAAACAACGATTTCTCGTATTGAGAATGGTATTAATAATATTACAGAACAAATGCGAAAATCCATTTGTAGAGAATTTCGTGTTAATCCTATCTGGCTTTCAACTGGTAAAGGTAATATGTTTATTGAGCAACCCAACAATATCAAACAGAGATTGGAAAATATTTTAAGTCGTAATAACAGACTTACTGAACTTCTGCTTGAAATATTAGAACAATATACATCTGATGATTGGAGTGCCTTAGAGCATATCGTAACTAAGAGCGCCGAATATATAAAACAACTTGACACAAAAGAAACCTCTGTTGACCTTACAATAAAAGAATAAATATTTGAATTGATTTTAATAGAATCATATGATATATTAAACATAAAGGCAATATCGATAAACGGTTAGCCCGTTCAGTTTTTAAGTCAAAAATAACCGCTAAGTTGAGGGCTTATGGTGGTTATTTTTTTGTATTATTACTTCTGATTATATAGCCGAGTCCAAATGTAGTCAGTACAAAACTAATAAAAAAAGCAATACCTATCTTTTAACATTAAATCACTAAATATAAATGGTTTCATAATTGTGCCATTAATCAACAAATAAATGTAACATGTAAATTCAAAATAATTTATAAGAAAGAGAGGACTTTTATGAAAAAGAAACTAATTGGAATATTATTGGCAGTATCCATTATATTTTCTTCCAGCACCACCTGCTACGCCGGAGAGTGGCAGACAAATGCTAACGGTAACTGGTATCAAAATGATGATGGCACAAACCCAGCAAACACATGGCAGTTGATTGATGAAAAATGGTATTTTTTTGATTCAAACGGTTACATGAAAACCGGATGGGTCAAAGTAGGTGAAAACTGGTATTACTATGAGCCCACAGGCGAAATGCGGTTTTCAGAACTTGTGACAGATGTTTTTACCTTTACTTTTGATGCTTATGGAATCTGCACAAACTTCTATGAAAATACAACCCCGTCCACGCAGGCAGGGTGGGCAAACTATGGCACATCCTCACTCTCCACATGTGTCGAGCCGTACTTGGGAACACACTTCTTTTACCTCGTCTGCTACATGGGAACACATTTTTTTCAGTTCTGCCTTGAGGCTCTGTCCTAACTTTGTATCCCTCTGTATCTTTGGATCAACCTTGTTTGAAATACCCGTCTTATATACAAATGTGAGCTTATAAGGGTCTTTATTTCCATTTTCGTCGGTTTCGCCGACAATAACTTTTTCTATTATACTTTCAAATACTCCTCTGTCAAACTCCTCCAAAACTTGATTCTTTTCAAGAAGTTTTTTAAACTCTTTTGTCCTCCTTTTCAGATTTTTCTCATCTTCCTGCTTGACTAAGTAATCCTGCCTTTCCATAAGAAGTTTTTTCTCTTTTTCAGACAGTTCTTCCATCTTTATGTCATACGTTATCTGGTCAACCTTATCCTCCAGCCGCATATCCAATAAATTTTTCTTCTTATGCCCTATGGCGGTAACTTCTCTGTCAATCTTTTCAATGCTTTTCTCAATAGTGCTTTCACTTAATGTTGCCTCCACACGTTCTATAAATTCGTCCAAGACATCTCTGTTATCTCCACACATCAGTTTATATGATTCAATAAAGGCATCCTCAATAACTTTTTCTGGTATCCCTTTACTGTCTGGACAATACTTTTTCCCCTTTTTCGTACCTGTGACACACGCCCAAATAATTTTAGAATATTGGGAACTGCTATGCCATGTCCGCCTTGACAGGTTACTTCCACAAAATCCACATTTCAACATACAGCTAAAAGCATATTGCCTTGTAAATTTTTCACGTTTTCCTGCTTCTACATGATGCAATGCAGAGTAGCTCTTTCCTCTTTTTTTCAAAATTTCCTGAGCCTTATCAAACATTTCTTCTGAAATAATCGGCTCATGATGTTTTTTTATATAAAACTGATCTTCCTCCCCTAAATTGTCTAACCTCCTTTTTGAAATAGGGTCTACAGTAAAAGTCTTTCCTAAAAGAATATCTCCTTTGTATTTTTCATTCTTAATAACCCCAATCACTGTTGATTGTGTCCAATTATTTCCGAGTTTTGTTTTATACCCAAGCTCATTTAACTCTCTGCTTATTATCTTTGAACCTGCTCCCTGCACATACCTCGTAAAAATGTATTTTACAATTTCAACTTCATCCGGGTTTATACTGATGCTTTTGGTTTCCGGGTCATAATCATAACCTATGCAGCCCTGAAAACCTACCAGCTCTCCCCGTTTCATTTTCATCTTTAATCCCTTTTTCACATTATCGGAAATATTCTCTACTTCCTGCTGTGCAACAGAACTTAATACCACTAAAAGCAGTTCTCCATCCATTGTGAGGGTATTGATATTTTCATCTTCAAAAAAGATTGCAATATTATTTTCTTTTAGCAATCTGACATATTTCAAAGTGTCTAATGTATTTCTGGCAAATCTTGAAATCGACTTTGTAATAACCATATCTATTTTGCCATCCATACAATCAGAAATCATTTTCTGAAAGCCTTCTCTTTTTGTTATCTGTGTTCCCGTAATCGCTTCATCCGCATATACCTCTGTCATAACCCATTCTTTGTTTTTTTCTATAAGGTCTGTATAATACTGTAACTGCGAACGATAACTATGTAACTGATCCTCTGAATCAGTGCTTACCCGACAATATGCCGCCACCCGCATCCGATCAATTTTCTTTCCCTTTGAACGGTCAGTCAGATTGCGTTTTGCCTTGATTACCTCAACTTCCAATATCGCACCTCCCGCTTGTTGTGTTCCCGTTGTCGTGTACGATTAACATTATACAACAAATCATTTCACAATGCAACTGGTAATATCAGAAATTATTCCATAATCCTTTTTCAATCGCCGTTCAATTTTCTTATGTTCTGATTCAGTAATTTTTTTTGCCATTAAGAGCTGACGCAGCATTGCTAACTGCATACTATATCTCAATAATTTGCTTGTTTCCAAATCATTGCCTCCTTTCATAAATGCAGACTTTATCTACCCATGACAAACAAGAACATTGCTCCTGCCTCTCATCAGCAGACAAAATTCTTCCATAATTCTTTTCAAAAAACACATACAGGTGACAGCTCATTACACTGTCCACATCGGTATCGCACCGTCATTCTATATTGACCGGAAAAACCGGAAGTATCATTATCAAAGATATACCTCATTGCCTCATGTAACTGCTACACTTTTTGCCAGACATTCATCGCTCACTGCCTTAACTTCAATACCAGATTTCAGTATTCCCTCGCATACACTTTCACACAAAAATGAAAGCAGACAGCTCTTGGCGTGTCCGCATAGCGGCTCCGCATATCCCACACGTCCCGTATGTATTTGCATATTCAATTTTCAAGGTACA
>ERZ808041.1107-NODE-1107-length-12193-cov-27.773523_pt1 | contig 12193 bp, 11 predicted proteins | sample MGYA00380192_ERZ808041 | MGnify/ENA primary metagenome ERZ808041 (study PRJEB31490, sample SAMN06133412) | mouse gut metagenome | isolation source: Z1_1 | host: mice | place: China: Chengdu | collected 2015-05 ... | reverse complement strand
AGTTATGTTGAACCGCCGTATGCCGAACGGCATGTACGGTGGTGTGAGAGGGGAGAGAAAATCTCCCCTACTCAATTCGGTGGTTAATATGCCTTTTGCACTTCTTGTGCAATTCTGCTGCGAACAAAAAATCAAAATGATGTTTTGCCAAACGCTCTTTTCTAATGTTTCAACAAGATAAAGGGAAAATTTTGATGTTTTAGGAAAATCGATAAGGAGACAATTTGTCCCTCTGTCTATATTAGATACCTCGGACATATTGACCGAAGTGATGATTCATTCGGGATCTAATTAGAACCTGTAAGGTTATTCTAAATTTTAGAAATATTGCATTTGTTTAAGGGTGCCTCATTGAGGAGACCCCTTTATATAGGACGGTTCCACAAAATTGAGGAGCGAAGCCACCATCGACACAATGTTGAACCATGCCCACAAGTGGGCACAGACAAAGGGTGCTGGTAAATTTCCGGCAGGGGTCCACATGAATGTGATAGGCAGGAAATTTCCTGTATCTTTTCAAGTATATGATAAATATCGTATTTGATATATGTGAAGGACAAATGTCCTTCAGCTAAAGTACGAATTTCGTCCCGAACAGACGACGTTTTCCGTCGACAGTGTTCTGCATCAGAAACAAAATCATTAACAACAATAGAGGGGTGCTAAAATTTTCGCAGGGTACCGCTGAATTTTTAGCTCTATTCATCATTCAGGAAGAATGAAACACACTGACAACTATGTAGTGATGTCCTGCTCCTCATACATGAGGAATGAAACGCACTGTCAACCAAAAGGTTGTAACCGCTGACAAAATGTCCGTGGTTAATTCTCCACTTCTGGGGAAAATATAATCCCATCTGTCAGAATTCCTTTGCAAGGCTCCTATTTGCCCCATATTGGGCTTGTACTGCCTTACATGATAGAAATACCGTTTATGCCGGAAGAAATAAACTGGAAGTGAATGGAGATTTCCCCGGAGGGAATACGCATTTCCCCGGAGGAAATAGCAATAACTCCGAGAGAAACCCGCATTATTCCGGGAGAAATGGCGGTTTTTCCCGGATAAATAAAATATGCCTGGCATGATTCGTATTCCAGTACGAGCCGGACGCAAATTTGCGTTGACCTATCCGGGAGTAAATTTGAGCCGGAGGGGAGCTGATTAGACCCACCCCGGATTTTCCGGGAGGGTATGCTATCATTTGCTATCACATGATTTCAAATGCTGGAACATGGCAGCAGAACAGACGCACCCCCGCGTCAAATTTGATGCACCCTCACAGACGCGTCACAAGCCCCATATAGCCCCTTTAATTCTGCTGCCCTATAAAATATCCTCTATATGGCTTTAATGCCTAAATGGGGCAGATAGCGCGGTTATAATCGTACTACCAACCACAACTATTTGACAGTGGTAATCGCCTTTTGATTGACGATGATGTTCATACTTTAGTACGAGTGCAGTATTTTCACCTGTCATCTTATACAGGACATCACTATATAGTCGCCGATAAAGGGAATTTTCCTTTGTCCTCTGTTTTGTTACTTTTCCAAAAGTAACGCAAAAGCACTTCTGACAGCCGGAGCCTATCAAAAGTGCCTTGCGCCCTGTGGGGCTTTTATGTGACAGCCATTTGGCTTTTACCCCCTCCCTGAAATTTCAGGGTCCCTCATAATTTTCGGGTACCCCCTATTATAGAGACTACCTAATGCCAGAGGGAATTTTCCCGCCGGATAATCCATTTTGGGCTTGTCCTCTTGCAGGAGGAGCTGGAACGGACACCCCCTGCCCCATTTTAGGGCTACCCGGAGCCAAAATAGGTGACGGCTATTCTTTATCAATTTTTGAAGTCGAGGAGGATTGGTTGTCTCGGTTCATTGTTTCGGTGATTGCGCGCACAACGAAAGCATTTGTACTTTCCCCCATAGCGGTAGCATGTTCCTGAACCTTTGCTTTATCGCCTTTGGGTACTCTGATTCGGATATCCTCAACGGATTCTTTCAGATATTTTGCGCTTGCTTTACGTCTTGCGTCTGTTTGCCCAGTATATGTGCTTTTCTTCTCTGACATGGTTACACCCTCTTTCTTTGTTATAATGGGGCGGCGAAAAATAAAGGCTTCTTCTCCACCTTACACTGATATTATAGCATTTGTAAATATGTGTGTCCATATACAAAATAGACAAACTTTATAAATATGTGTGTCCATATATTTAGTTATTCTGCCAATAGACATATGTGTGCCCATATGCTATACTTGTATTATAACAAAGGAAAGGGGTGCAGGACATGAAGCAGATAACAAACATTCGCAAAGCGGTATGTGCTATCGCAAATCAGTTGAGAAAAACAGGCTTATCTTTAGCGGCGGCTTTTCGTGCGGCGTGGAAGAAAGTCAAATTGCAGATGGTTGTCAGGGTAAGCGGCGTGACATTCAGCAACATACAAGAACGCCTGAGATTTCTTAGCAAGTTTAGACCACAGGACTTAATCGTATCTTTAGAGCGTGAAACAGATAACAGCTTTGACACAAACGCTATTAAGGTAAGGGTGCATATTCCATCTATCAGGAAACAAACAGAAATCGGATACATTCCGGCGCAGATTGCGAAAGAACTTGCAAAAGCTATTGATATTGGGTGCGAGATTAAGGCAACGTTTAAAGGCGTTATCGGTGGCTATGCATGGAAAGAGAATATGGGCGCTCTTATTAACATTACAATATAAGTAATAAGCTAAATTAGCATTATTATATATCGTTTTCTGTTCTTGGGAACAGAATATTCAAATCTGGCTATCTGACAGCCGAACAAATAAACTTTTAATGGAGAAAGGAATTAAAGACATGGCAGAATTGAGCAGATACGAGCAAGAAGTAATAATAAATTTTAATGCCGCAGAGGACATGGCAGAACTTTACACGGCTAACACAGTTTGGATCCGAAAACTTGATAAGTTGGTGGACCAGAACCCGGAGCAGTTCAAGCCTGGGAGAGCGGAAACTTACAAAGGGGAGGTTGTGGCAAAGCGGTATTTATTCCCAAAACGGTTTATCACTATCAGGTCAAAAGACGTGAAAAGGGAACTGGCGGAGGAACAGAGGGCAGAGTTAGCGGAAAGGTTGAGCAAAGCACGCTAAAATCAATTCTACGGTGAAATTTCCCATAGCAGATTGGGAGAAAAGATATTGAAACGCTTTAGATGGTAAATAATGCCTACGAGAAGATGACGGACGATTTTACACAATCTATTGGAAAAAAAGAAATCGCTGAAAGGCTTCACCAGAAATAAGTTTTACGCTTTGTAATTCAATATGCATAAACAATTTTTACTCTTAAAATTATTTTAGGCATAAAATATCGTTCAATATAGTTCTATAAGGAAATTTGTTTAAAGTATAAGAGAATGAGAAAATGGCTGATGAAATATAGAACCATTACAAGAAAAATGCTTCTACCAGTACAGCGAATACCGATAGAAGCGAGCAACCCGACAACTTAGCAAATGAGGGTATGCAGGTAGTATAACACGACCGCTGCCCTCTGTAAAGAAAGGAGATTCTTATTATGGACAAGATTAAGAAGTATGTCGAGCGGTTTTTCAAGGACACAAAGAGGAACATCAGATACATGATAAGTACTGGTGAGTGCGAGGAAATCGTGCAGGCAATCAAGAGTTGCGACGACTGGGACGCTATTTCTGCGGCATGCAAGACGTTTGATTATGGTTATGCAAAAGGCTATCGCGCGGCATTGGCAGAGATGAAGAAAGGGGGTGAACAGTCATGAAAGACGAGAGAAAGTTTAAAGAGGTTATCCACACCATTAAAGGCGCAGAAAAAGACAAGGACAAGTTCTGCAAGGCGGCGAGGATTGAAAGACAGCCGATGAGCAACGAGCAGTTAAAGATGATTTTAGACTCTGGACTTATCGCACTGGGAATGATTTTGATATTCTTATTCTTCTTTACGCTGTTTTATCTGTGCAGATAGAAAAAAAGGGGACAAGGCGGCGGTTTAACACTGCTGCCCTTTTCTTTTACCGGCTTAGTCCTACTGCCAGCACAGCACATAATATGCCGGAATGTTGGACAATGTTGGAATATTCCTTTATAGGCAGATAGGGCAGCAGTCATGCAGGATAGTTGCAAATAGTGGCATTTAGTGGGATATTCCCATAATGCCGGGAGTTTTGTAACACGATACAGGCGCGGGAGGGATTGCATAAAATGCAAGAAAATGAACACAAAAAAGAGCAATCCAGCAGGAAACAGAACAAAACGCAACACAAAAAGAGTTTTGTTACACGATATACGCGCGGGGAAATGTTGCAAAAAGTGGCACAAAAAAAGAGCGCGCCGGAGCGTGGGGAATTTCGGAAAAGTGCGCGAAAATGCGAACAAAAAAAGGAAGTTTCTTTACACGATATGCGTGGGAGTGAAAAGGCTTGATATTCCGGGCAAGATTGAGTTTATATACACGATAACGCGCGCATAGAAAACTTACACTTTCTTACACAAAAAAAGAGTTTGTGGACACGATAACGCGCGGGAGTATCAAGACATTCTGGACACCCTAAAAGCAGATTACTAAAAAATACTAATATTCGCCATATAGGGCGAGTATTGGAGCAGATCGGCAGGACACCGGGGCAAGCTGCGGCAGTATCTTTCATTTTCTTAGTCCTTAAAAGATATTGCAGATTCCGCAGCCCCTAAAGAGTATTCGGAGATTTCGGAGTCCATAAAAGGCATTTAGAGATTTTATAGCCCCTAAAAGGGCGGCGCACAATCGGCAGTTTTGGCAGTCATAAAAAAGTAATGCGACATTTCCGACACCCTAAAAAGGGGCGGCATGGTAACATTTCTCACACCCTAAAAGAGCGCATCCGGCAGCAGGATTGTATATTGTCAGATATGACAGCCTCAAAAGACAGCAGGCAGAACTTAACAAACCTTAACATTTCCGGGGGATATGGGACTTGTGAAAACCTGTTATTCCCCGGTACATAGAACCTGAAAAAAAACCTGAACCTTTACCCCTAAATATCCCTAAAGAATATGCTTTATAGTTCTGCTGCCTTCTGCAAAACTTAGTAAAACTTAGTGTTTCCGAGCTTATATCCCCACGCGGGACACCTTGATAATGATTCTCATGCGCAAGAAGTACAAAAAGTTATTGACACTCACCGCACGCATGATATAATAAGAATAAGGAAAAGAAAAAGAACAAGGGGCGCAAAACATGGAAATATTAACCGTATCTAACCAACAATCACAAATTACATATCGACATGAACTATCAGAGGGGCTTTTCATGGACTTTGTGAAGTGGGTAGACCGCAGCGCAGGAACTACCCGCACATATATTATCAATTTGCGGCAGTTTGCGGCATGGTTGAAATATACTGTATGCACCCACCCAGAGCGCGAGGATATTCTTTCTTATCGGGACTGGCTATCAAAAGAGCATGAAGCTATACAGATTGACCCGGAAAGCATGACCGGTTGGAAATACCGAACAGACAAGAACGGAAAGCCGGTAAAGATAATATGCAAGCCAGCTACAGTCGCACAATATTTGCGGAGCGTGTGTCAATTCTTCAAATGGACCGCTGCCAGCGGCTTATATCCGAACATAGCGCAGAATATACACGCGCCAAAGGTAAATACAGAGGATTACAAAAAAGACGCACTCACCCCGGCAGAGGTATTGAACATAGAGAGCAGCATTGCACAAAAGGCGCAAGAAGCTATAACGACCGCTGCCAGCTATGAGAAAGACACAGCCGGGAGAATACAGAGAAGTACAGAACAGGGCAAGCGGCTATTTGCTATGTATCAGTTGGCGGTAAATGCTGGACTTAGAACAATAGAGATTAGCAGGGCAAACATAAAAGACCTTGAAACCAAAGGCGGGCAGTCATGGCTTTATATATGGGGAAAGGGCAGGAATGAGGCGGACCAAAAGAAACCAATAGCCCCAGAAGTAGCAGAGAGTATAAAAGACTATCTGAAAAGCCGTACAGACCATTATACTGGCAACAGTCCTTTATTTGTCAGCACAGGGAATAGGAGCGGAGGCAATCGAATTGCGCCGACAACTATTAGTACCATGCTAAAAAGAGCAATGCAGGAAGCGGGATTTGACAGCGAGAAATTGACTGCACACAGTTTGCGACATAGTGCCGGTACTGCTGCAATGGAGGCAACCAGGGACAATATCTATTTGGCACAGGAGTATTTGAGGCATAGCGACCCAAAGACAACAGAGAGATACACCCACAGGAAGAAAGACGCTGCACAGGCGGCAATAGCCAAACAAATATATGACCTTTATCATGGGATAAACGATAATGACCCCCGGCAACAGTTGGAGCAGAGTATTGATAGATTATCCCGGCAGCAGCTAGAGCAATTAAAGGGAATAGCTACTGCAATGGCAACATGATTTCTAATTAAGACTAGTTAAAATAGCTTAATTAGAAAATTGCACAAGAAGCGCAAAAGGGTATTGTTTACACAATATTTCAAAATATAATAAAAGTAAGGAGGCAAACAATGAAAATATTCACAGCAGCAGTTGTAAAAGGCGGCACAGCAAAAACCACAACTTGCACTGCGCTTGCCCAAGCAGCGACAGCAGCAGGGCAAAGAGTACTTGCTATTGACCTTGACCCACAGGCGAACTTTTCAAGCTATATCGGCGCAGACCCGAACAAGCCCGGCAGTTATGATTTACTGAATGGCGCGACTGCTGCCCCGCAGCTTATCCAGCAGACGGAGCAGGGCATATTTGCAATTTCAGCAAGCCGCAATTTGGGAGTGATTAAGACCACACCAGCAAGCGCAATGAAGCTACAGAAAGCACTAGAGCCGATAAAGAAAGATTTTGATATAATCATTATCGACACCCCGCCCGGACTTCTGGAACTGCAAAACGTGGCTTTACACGCTGCCGCAGGCTTAATTGTTCCATTGGAGCCGGACAGCAGCAGCTTACAAGGGCTTTATCAGATTGCGGATATGGCGAACCATGCAAAGAAGCGCAATCCTGATTTATCCTTTACCGGCATTGTCTTAACGAAGTATGACAACCACCCCGCTATTAATCGTTATCTGAAAGATGTACTCATAGAAAAGGGCGCAGAAATGGGAATACCGTACTTAATGGATATTCGGCAGGGCATAAAGATTAGAGAGGCGCAGTCAATGCAGCAATCATTATTTGATTATGCGCCCCGGAGCAATCCGGCAAAGGACTATAAGAAATTGTATGAAATGATTATGGAGGGCTAGAAAATGGCAAAGAAAGATTTTAGCGCAATGAATACCAGCAGAGCAGAAACCGCAGAGAGCAGCGCAGTCATGCGAAAGCTGGAACAAGGAGCAAGTAATAAAGGACAGCAGGGAGAGGCAACACAGCAGGAAGCAGCAGAACGAGCATCAGCTTTAAGGACACAGGGAAGAAAGGGTTGCAAGGCTACAAGAATCAATATGGCTTTTACTCCTGAAAACCATGAATTTATAAAGACAATGGCGCGGGTTAGCAGTAAGACCATGACAGAATTTGTAAACCTTATCATAGATCAATACAGAAATCAGGCTAACGAATACACAGAATTATACGAACAAGTAAAGCAAATTCAAGAGCGCATGAGCAGCCTATAAAAAAGGGGGATATAGTATGGCACAATATGATGCATCTATCAGGATTAAATCAAGCATAGACCCTGAAAAAGCATGGCTTTATGATTTGAACAAAGAAAATTTTGACAAATTGACACCAGAGCAACAGGAAGAATGGAAAGCACATAACGAGGAATCTTTAAAAAGACTGCCAGAGGCATTAGAGCACATAAAGAAAATAATGCGTGACACTCTTGATTCCATATATTCAAAAGAAGCTGTAGGAGTGTATCGAGAGATGGCAGAAATATTAAGAGGCAAAAATACCCTAACGGAAGAAGAAGCCGCAGACCTTGAATGGATTGAAAATTATTTTTCTGGATATGAGCAATACAAAGAGAGTTTTCCAATAGACAATTCACAGGATTTGCATTTAGACATTATGCCAACAGGGCAAGCTATTCACCTTGCACACCAATTTATAAACGCTCTAAGCACCAATAGACCACTGAAAGAAGATAAAAACACTGATATAACATGGAACGATACACAAGGTAATAAATGGGATATAATACGAAAAAACCAAAAAGGAATTATAAACGTTTCGTTTGATGATGTACGCATGATAAACAAAAAGAACAATAAAGGTTTTCTCAAACTATTTGTTTTTACGCTTATAAAATGCAATGACCAAAATTATAACAAAGAGATCGGCTTTCCTCTGCAAGAAATCATAGACAAAGGAATTTATAAAACTATGCAGAGTGCAAGACGTGGCTTTAAAGAAAACATAGAAAAAATTATGGCATTAACCTTTACAGGAGAATATCCAAAAGGGAAAAATAAAGTCGAAGAAGAAGGAGGAAAATTGATATACCACTATAAAATAAAAAACAACTATGTAAAATTGTGGCTTAATGAAAATTTTAACGTTGATTTTTTAGCGCAATTTTTTACTGTAATGCCTGAATATTCATATTCTCTCAATATTACGTCTTTTTCATTGATGTATTATATTTTTTACCGGGCGAGACAAAACACCTGTGATATAGCCGATAAAGAAAGTTTTAATATCAGACTTGAAACTATACGCTCTCATTTGATGTTACCAACACCGAAAGAAACTAAAAACCACACTTATCTAATAAGAACGCCGATTGAGAACGCAATAGAAGAAATCGAAACTGCTAATGATAACCCTGATTTTACGTTGACGCTATATCACAAGAACAAAAACAAGAATATAGAGGATTGCAAAAATATAGATGAATGGCTTGATTGCTATTTAGAAGTTGGGCTTCATGGGGAATATGCAAAACATTTCATATCCATAGCAAAAACAACGCGCGATAAAATAGAGGCTGGAAAGAAACGGCATGAAAAAGCATTGCAGAAAGCCATTGAAAAACAAATAGAAAATTCCAGCGCACAGTAACCACATTCCACCAGAATGTTCTTTTTCTATTTCTTATTCTATTTAGCCTCAAAATATAGTATTCATAAAAATTTATGGACATAATATACAAGAAAAAATTGGAACATTCTGGTGGACGATAAGAACATTCTGGTGGACGATAAGAACATTCTGGTGGACGATAAGAACATTCTGGTGGACTTAAATTTTTTGAACCCCCGATAAATAAAGGGTTTTCCGGGGGCTTGTCTTTCCTAACCGATAATCAATAGATTATCTATTGATTATAAATCACGCATTTCCCACGCTGCCAAAAAATGGCGCGTGGTATAATGCTAAAAGAAAAAGAGAAAGTGACCTGTTCCACAATATAATTATCTTTATTGGCAGCAGGGTTTTTCCATACTCCTTTATATAAAAGGGAATACCGCAAAAATCAGCATAAAAATCAGCATAAAAAGCGGCTACCCTTAACCGGCAAGTCAGGGCAACCGCAAACACACCCCAACACTAGGCGCAATGTTTCCGGCGTGTATGGTTATCATACCACCAGCCGGAGAACGTTGCAAGAACCAAAAGAAAGGAAATCAGACTATGAACCGAGAAGATGCAAAACAAGAAATCCGACGCAGAGTAAGGATAACCGATTATTTGGAAAAAAGCAAAGGACGCAATATGTATTGTTGTCCCTTCTGCGGAAGTGGTCATGGAACGCATGGAACAGGGGCATTGAAAGTATATCCCACAAACACATTTACTTGCTTTAGTTGTAATAAATCGGGAGATGTGATTGATATATACAAACAGATATACGGCGCAGACTATAATACAGCTTTTTCTTTATTGGCACAGGAAATAGGCATAGAAATTGACCCATATAAACCGGATCGAGAGCATGGAGAGGGAAAGAAAGCTGCACAAGCCCCGCAGAATGATTTTAAGCAATCAGACGATAAAAACACCATGCAGACACAAAAAGCCCCGGAAAACGGCGCACAGGAGCGCACAGAGAGCAAGGCAGATTATACAGAGTATTACAAGGTATGCCGGGAGAGGATAAACAGCCCGGAGGCAGTTTCTTATTTATCGGCAAGGGGAATAAGCGTTAAAACTGCTGCTTCTTGTTATTTAGGATTTGACCCACAGGCGGACCCGGCGAAAGCACCCGGAGGACTAGGGGAAATAACGTTCCCATGTCCACGCCTTATTATTCCGTCCAGCAAGCGGCATTATGTGGGGCGCAGGGTTGACGGAATAAAGGAATGGGAAAAGATGAACCCTAAAAAAGAAATGGGCGCGGGTAGTCCGTGGATATTCAATTTTAACAAACTGTATGCACAAGAAGTGCGAGAAGTATTCATAACAGAGGGCGCATTTGACGCTTTATCCGTTATTGAGGCAGGGGCGGCGGCAGTCGCATTGAATAGCACTAACAATGCCGAAACCCTTATAGAACAGCTTGAAAAGAAAAAGCCCGCTGCTACATTGATAATATCCCTTGATAATGACAAAGCTGGAAATGATAAAGCTCCTATCATAGCGAAAGAATTAAAGCGGCTTAATATTCCCCATATAACTGCGAACATCAGTGGGAAGTATAAAGACCCTAACGAGCATCTGCAATACGATAGGGAAGGCTTTATAAAATCTGTAAAGGCGGCAGTTGCACAAGCGATTATGCAAAGGCAGGAGGGAGCAGAAGCGGAAATGCAAGAGGCAGCGGGAACAACGGACGGACAACGAACCGCAGAGCCGGTAAATGATATTGATATATTCTTACAGAGCATACAGGGTGATAAATATAAACCATATCCCACAGGAATAAAAGATATTGATAACAGGTTAGGCGGCGGGCTTATCAAACAATGGCTTATCCTTATAGGCGCAGAGCCAGGAGCGGGAAAAACTGCATTTGCCTGTCAAATTATGGAGAACTATGCAAGGCAGGGGCAGGAATGTATATATTTCAATCTGGAAATGAGCAAAGAGCAGCTTTTAGCGCGGAGTATATGCAGGATAGCGTATCAGAGCGAAAAAGCAGAAATGAACGCGCTGCAAGTGCTTAGAGGATATAAACATACAGAAAGGGAGGGGGATATAATCAATAGGGCTGCTGCTACATACAAAAAAGAGATTTCCCCGGCACTGATATATAATCCTGATAACACTGGAACAAACATTGACGCGATATTAAAGAATATGGAGGATAAGGCAGAGGCGGCAGAGAAAGCAGGAAAGCCCGCGCCTTTTATCTGCCTGGACTATTTACAATTAGTATCCGGGGGAGAACGTGAAGATGTTATATCAACACTGAAAAGGGCAGTATTCGGAATGAAAAAGTACGCGCTGAAGCATAACAGTATTGTTATTTGTATTATGGCGCAGAGCCGGGCGGCGAACAGTAGCGGCAAAGCAACCATATCGGCGGGGCGCGATACAAGCAACCTTGAATATACTTGCGATTTGCAAATACAAATGATAAAAAACAAAATCCCCGGAGTGATTGACTTCTTTATCACGAAAAGCAGATTTGCCGCGCCTGATTTGGAAAATGCGACGCCGCTATTATTTAAGGGAGCACAGAGTATGTTTGTACTCTTTAACAAAACAGGCGAGTATAAAAGCGCGTCACTATATGGCAGTGATGATTTTCAACCGCTTCAAGGTGAAAGCCCTTTTGATGAAAATAAAAGAAAAAAGAATCCTTTTGAACCAAAGGGAAGAAATAAGTAATTATGCACCATACCCACAAGGGGCGGCAACTCTGCTGCCTCTTTTTTATTTGTTTTATATGATGTGTTACTATTTTGTACACTTTCTTGCACATCATCTTGATTACTATTTTGCACACTATCTTGCGTACTATTTGCTATATGAACGTTTGTTTTCAGTTCGCTGATAGCGGGGTGGTTGCGAAAAGCGCCTTACAGTTGTATCTCTGGACACGGCGAGGGGGCAAGCCGCCACTGTAAAATGTCTTTTAATTTGGTACAAATTATTATTCTTTTTGTTGTATAATAAAAACAAGAACAAAAAGTTCAAGAAGATATTTATTAACCATGAAATGCAAGAAGTTGGTAGTGTCAAGTAATCTATGAAAAACTGAGTTGAAAAAAATAGGCTCACCTGAACCTTGAAAATTGCAGATATCGG
>ERZ808041.1102-NODE-1102-length-12235-cov-2.732933_pt1 | contig 12235 bp, 10 predicted proteins | sample MGYA00380192_ERZ808041 | MGnify/ENA primary metagenome ERZ808041 (study PRJEB31490, sample SAMN06133412) | mouse gut metagenome | isolation source: Z1_1 | host: mice | place: China: Chengdu | collected 2015-05 ... | reverse complement strand
GGATATGGTTGCGGTGCAGGAGCTTTGCCCTGCGATTGAACTTCTGTTTGCGGAGAGAAATAAGACGCTGATGGCTTCCAAGTAAAATGGGATGTGTGGATCATTGCCGGCGGCGAATTACAAAGATCTGTTGTCATAAAAAGGCTCCCTGTTGTCTGGCAGGGAGCCTTTTTGACGCCATCCGGAAGGACAGCGAACCATAGGCAGAGAGATGAATATGTTTTGACTAGTTAAAAAACTTCCTGGCAGCAAAAGCAGCGCCCGCCAATGAAAGAACTGCGGTTGCAACCGCGAAGGGAACAGCGTTGTTGTCACCTGTCTTGGGTGCCTTGACAGGAACCTTGTCCAGAGAAACGAAGATAACGGGGGACAGGGAGGAGAAAGTCACAGTAACTTTGCCGTTTTCTACCTTGTCAGGTACGATTTGCTCCCACTGACCGTCGGCCTTTAAGTGCAGAATGATAATGTTCTGGCCTGCCATGACATTGGTCAGGTTAAAGGGAATGGTTACCTTGCTGAAAGTAGCAGGCAGCTTGACATCTACCATCTGTAAAACGGTTCCGTTGTTGGCAACGGCCCATGAAGCGGCGGCAATTGCTGCTTCGGAAGTGGCCGGAAGCGCTTCGACGGTCAGGGAGGCACTGCTTGTCTCCACACCGTCGATTATGATGTTGCTCCATACTTTGACGCTGTCAACAGTGGAATGACCATTGGTGTTTACCGTGGCAGTGGAACCGGTAGTGGAACCGGGAGTGGTTGTAGAGGTAGTCTGGCTCTTATTGCCGCCGGGAGTGGTGGTGCCGGTTGTCTGACTGGGAGCCGCAAAAGCCGCCATGCTCATACTACAGGCCAGAACACCGGCGCACAGTAACGCAAAAAATTTTTTCATGATGAAGATCCTCCTTTTTCTCTAATGCCCTATGGTTATTTATATTAACTATTCGTTAATATCAGATAGAAGTATATCGTTTACCAGTACAGCCTGTACCAGATAGCGTTTCTCGTTCTGGCTGCCTACGCAGGTGGACAGTGTGATCAGACGGTCATCTGAAGTGACGGCCACCTGATCGTCCAATACGGCGGACATGCTCCGGATACTGAATATTTCCGACAGGTATCCGGCCCGCCCCTCCGGGGTGGCATAGTCGAAGGAATACAGCAGATGCCGGTCATCATAGGGATACGCGGCGAATATCCGGTATCGCAGAACCCTGTCCGGTGTGTAGATATACACATAGGGATGATCCGACAGAAAACTTTCATCCTCATAGCTGTGCAGATCGTGGAACATGGAGCCATTTTTCATATTGTGACCATAGATCACGGTGTTAAAATCCGAAAAGTTCCTGGAGTTTTCCATCTCTGTGTAGATACAGCCCGGATAACCCTTGGAGCCGTCCAGATTATAATTCAGGTAATAAGTGTCATCCGAAGGGTGCTGTAACACAGGATAGTCAATCCGGGTGTCGGGAATGGAGATCCAGGCGTATATATCCGCGCAGGTATCTTCCTGCAGCGCGGCAAAGTCCACGGCGCGTAGAAGAGCCGCGTCCTCGGGAATTTCCGGCTTTGGGGTGGCCGTTGCCGCAGGCGCCTGCGTGGGAGCCGCGGACGGCGCGGGAGAAGGAAGAGGAAGGCCGGCCATGGATGCCTGCAGGGACTCATACATTGCTTCCTTTTCACTTGCGTTTTCATAGTATTTTAATATATATGCAATTGCCAGTACCAGGATCACCAGACAGACAATGGTTATTATAAGATTGATAATGGAACGCTTTTTCTTCATATCAGATTCCCTCTACTTCTGTATAAAACATATCTATGATCAGCTGTTTCAGGGCATCCTGATCTACATAAAATTCATCAAATTCCCCAGAGGTGTCAGTAACACCGGGCAGAATGATCAGGTCATCCTCCGAAAAACTGTATTTGGCGGCTTCGCTGGCCAGATACATGACCTCATCCGCAGTGAGATCCGTGACCATGGACGGAGCGGCGGCCTGGAAGAGTCTGACGGGGAGCGTTATATCCCTGGCAAATTCCTCTCTGGCCTTTTCCACAAATGCCATGAGGTATTGTTTCTGCCTTCCCAGACGCAGTCTGGCGCTTTCCGGCACGTCTTCATCCCGGTAACGGATGTAAAAATAGGCAAGACGTCCGTCCAGATGCACGATCTCTCCCGGGGTAAAGGAAAAGTATTCCGATGTGAAATCCGCCAGAATCGGGACATCCACACCGCCGATGGTATCGTTGAGTATGTAGATGGCGGGCAGATTAATGGCGCAGTACCCATGAATGGGCAGTTCATACATCAGGTGGGACACCGCTTTGACCTGGTTTTCGGCACTTCCCTCCCGGCCGTCCCCATATCCGTGGGCCAGGTTGATCTGTGCCTGAGCGGTGCCCAGAAAGAGGTTGTCCTGATCATACATGTCCACATCCGTCATAGTGTTCCGGTCAATGGCGATAATGGACATTTTCCGGCTGTCAGGATTCAGCACAAGGAGAAAGAGAGCGTCGGCCTGACCGGAATCCCAGCCCTGCTGCCCCTCACTGAGCACATTGTCCACATCGATTCCCATACACAGGAAAGAGAGGATGTTTTCATTGTAATCATATACTTTTCCCTGGTAGCGAATCCAGTCCTCATCCCATTCCTCATAGGGCGAAAGCTGCATTGACTCGTCAGTAAACTGTGGCATCCCGGAGGACGCATTTTTGAGAAGACTTGCCTTTCCGCTTCGCGTTATAAGGAACAGAGCGGAAAAAGCAGCTGATATCAGGGAAATGGAAATCCCGATTATCCATATAAATACCCTTTTATGTTTCATGGTTGTTTTGCACCCCGCCATAGAATCAGGATAGGAGGGCATATGTTATGCCTCGTAATTTCTTTCCCTGTTTGATCAGTATACTTCAATCCAGCACAATTTGAGAAGGTTAATATTAAGAGAAAGGAGTTCCGGGGAATAAAGCGGTGCGGAATAAAAATCAAAAATCAAAAGAGCATAATTCCCCATAGATAATATATGAGGCTTATGGTATAATGATTACTTTAATGTGCGGAATTTCCGTCGACATTTTCAGAAGCGCATGATCGCAGTGGGCTGCGGCGCGCGGAAAGAGGTTGCTATGTCAGAAGAAAAAATCAGCTGGTCATCCTTTCTGAAACTGATGATGACCATTGCGCTCCCTGTGGCGATGCAGAATCTGCTGTCCACCACCGCCGGGATGGTGGACACGATTATGATCGGCAGTATGGGAGAACTGGCGGTGGCCGCGGTGGGGATCTGTTCCCAGATCAGTTCTCTGTTTTTCTCCTGCTATTGGGGCTTCGCAGGGGGAGCCATGCTCTTTTTTGCTCAGTACTGGGGAGCCAGGAACCAGAGGGGGATCAATCAGACCTTCGGCGTGACCTTTCTGTTTATGACTGTCGTAGGAGCGGCTTTTTCCGTGACGGCCATCACCAACCCGGAGCTGATGCTGGGAATCTATACAGATAAAGAGCATATCATACGGATGGGAGCGCCCTATATCCGCATTGTGGGTTTCGCCTATCCGCTACAGGTATTTGCTGTGCTGGTGAGCTTTTTTATGCGTGCCACGGAGCGGGTGAAAGCGCCGCTGTTCTGTTCCATAGTCTCGCTGGCAGTGAATTTCGTGCTGAACTTCGTGCTTATATACGGGCGCTTTGGCGCACCCAGGATGGGGGTGTCTGGTGCCGCCGTGGGTACGCTGGCTTCGGGGTTTGTAAACCTTCTCCTGCTGATGGTCTTTCTGCTGGCCTCCAAGTGTGAGGTACGGCTTCGCCTGGGGGAAATGTTTGGCTTTCAGAAGGAGTTTTTCGCCTCCTATCTGTCCAAATGTCTGCCTATATTGGCCAATGAGATGCTCTACGGCGTGGGGCAGATGATTATCAATATTGTAATAGGGCACCAGGACGAGTCGGCTATCGCGGCCATGGCGGCATTCCGCGTCTGTGAGGGATTTGTGTACGCTTTCTTTGGCGGACTGTCCAATGCGGCCAGTGTGATTATCGGCAAGGAGGTCGGCTCCGGGAATCTGCCCGGCGCATATCACTACTGCCGGAAATCCTCCCTGTTCTGCCCGATGGTAACCTTTGGCGTGGTAGGTGTGATCACCCTGTTTAACCGCCCGATTCTGGGACTTTTCGGATTGGGGGATATGGCATTGGAATATGGAAAATATATGTTGCTGATCTACCTGGTATTCGGCACCATACGGACCTGTAACTACATTATGAATGAGTCCTACAGGGCCGGTGGCGAGGCCGTGTTCGGTACCGTGCTGGAGGTGGGCTGTCTGTTTGCCATCAGTGTGCCCGCCACCTGGATCGCGGGGATGGTGTTGAAACTTCCTTTTCTGGCGGTGTTCGCCTTTGTGTATACGGACGAGATGATCAGGCTGTTGGTGGAAACCAGGTATACGGCTTCCGGTCGGTGGGTGAAGCCTGTGACAGAACAGGGGAGGAGAGCGCTGCCCCAGTTTCAGGAGTGGCTTAAGACAAGGAAGAAAGCCGCCGGGCATCTTCGGTAGATATGGTATGGGGGATGCTTTGGACTGTTGCCCGGCATTGTGGGAAGACTTCGGGAAGGCGGGAAACAAAACGGAACCCTGACAGCATAGACTGTCAGAGTTCCGTTTTGTTCATAATAACAGAAAATCCATCTGGAAACTATTTTACAGTAACAGAGGTAATGTGGGGGTTCACGCCGTTGTACCAGTACAGGAAGCCCTCCATATCCACGGTCTGGCCGATCTCCAGGGCCTTCACAGCCTTATAGACTTCCGTGTCCGCGCCGCACAGATAGGATTCCACGGTAAAGGTGTATGTATTGCCGTCCAGGGAAACATTGAAGTACAAATCACTGCCCTCTTCACCGGAACCGTCCCAGTTGTACATGAAGGCAGAACCGTTGCCCGCGTCTTCCACGGTCATACCCTTGAAACTCACGAACTCGTTCTGATGTTTGATCAGTTCGTCCTTGCCCAGCAGAGAAGTCACGTCCCGGGCGGAAGCCACATAATTGCCGTCCATGATCTCAAAGGTTGCGTCAATGATTTCTACCTCGCCGGACCACTCGGCCTTGTAGCCCGTCACCTTGATCTTGGTGCCGGTGGTCAGTTTGGCGTAATCTTCCTCGGAGCAGGCCATGTTGTAAAGGAAGTAGGCTCCTTCCTTGTCCTGGGCATATACGGTGGCCTGATTTTCCCACCAGGACTGCTTTGCCTGTACATAAGCCTCGATTACCACCTGAGTGTCCAGGGCGGCGGCTTCATATTCGGCATAGGTCATAACGCCTTCGGACTTCACATCCTGGGCAGGGTCAGCGGCATCTCCATTACCGCCGTTGCCGCAGCCGGTCAGGGCCAGCACCAAAGTCAGTGCCAGAGTTGCAATAAAACTTTTTTTCATAAGTCTCTCCTCTTTTCTGATTGCTTAGAGCGCGTTTGAAAACTGCCTTCCCCAGAAAAGGATACGTCACACACGGCAGGTGTGCGTCCCGGGGAATGAAATTCCGGACACGCTTACATCAGTTTACAGTAACCAATGTTATTATACCGCAATGTGCCGATAAATCAATGGTGATTCTGCCTTTTTTTATGGTTTCTCAGAGCGCTTTGCACTACATATGCACCAATCATGAGCCAGGTGATTCCCAGTCCGGCCAGCAGGGCCGCCGCCATGGGAGGCAGAGCCCCCAGGTCTCTCTTATCCGATGTGGTCTGCATGGTGTTTTGCAGGCGGTAGAGGGAGGATACATCCCGGTAGAGCTTTTCCATGTAGGCCTCATCAATGGTTTCCTTTCGGTTGACCGACTTGGTCACATTCTCGATCATCTGCCCCGCCGCGTCCCGCAGGGAGGTGGAGCCATTGAACACCGGTGTCACAAAAGTGTCCTCCACATGGTCGAGCAGCAGCCGGGAGGCCTTGATCTTAATGTCATAATAGGTGTCATTATCCTGGCCGCAGCGGCTTAAATAGTCCTGATACTGCTCGCTGCCCTGGGCCTTGGAGGTGACCGGCACATAGCCTTCCGTCTCCGCGTAGGCGACCTGCACCTCATTGGTGAGCAGATACTGGGCAAAAAGCCAGGAGGCCAGCACTTCCTGGTGATCCGGTTTGTTGAAGACACAGACGGAGGGGCCCTGGGAAATCATCAGGGGATGCTCCGGGTCATACTGTGGAACAGGATATACCTCGGTCTCAAACTCTACCAGGGCTTCCTCGCTGATATCCGACAGAGGGGCATGCGTTCCCATCCAGGTGGCTCCGGCGGTGGAGTCAACGGCAAAGACGCATTGGCCCGCGTTCAGAAAGTTGGCAGGGTAGCTGGAGATTTTGAAGGTGGAGAACGCGCCGGTTGCGGCGTGGTCCGCCACGGTGTACAGCAGGTCCCGGGCGGTGTCATTGAAAATCAGGATTTCTCCCTGGGGGGTGGAATACCCCGCGCCCTTCTGCTTCAGCATCTGAATCATCATGTTATCCGTGGATTTGTAGATGAAGGGGATCATGACCTTCTGTCCGTTGACCAGATAAGTTCCGTCCTCGGCTCTGGCAGCGGCGGCTTCGGCCACTTCCCAGACATAGTCCCAGGTCAGCACCTCTGGCAGAGTGTATCCCAGGGCTTCCACATAGGTCCTGTTCACGTAACAGGCTTCCGTGGAACGCATATAGGGGATGGCGTAGTAGTGACCGTTAAAAGCGCATTCCTCCAGAAACCGGGGGACGATTTCTTCCCGGGCGGGGCCGTCATAGCGCAGCTCGCTGCCTCCAAGCCCGTATCGGGAGTCCGCGAAAAGTCCGTCCAGAGGCACAACGATGTTGACGCCGGTCAGATAAGTGGCAATATGGTCCGGGTAGGTAATGCACACGTTGGGAGTAGTGCCGGTGGAGATATTGGTGATCACATCGTTGTAGATTCTTCCGTAATCCGTGTACAGCCGCAGGTTCACCGTGATATTGGGGTACAGCTCCTGAAAGTCCTCTATGGCTTTTCGATAGATGTCAGTCTGGGTTTTGTTGGTGTCGTTCTTAGCCCAGAACGTAATCTCATAATCCCGGGAGGTATCGAAACTCTCCGGGATCTGAAAAGCCTCCATTCCTCTGGAGCCATGGCAGCCGCTCAGGGAGAGCAGCATGGCCAGCAGGGTGCATATTGATAGAAGGCGGATATAGTGTTTTCTGGGTTTATTGTTCATAATGTCCTCTCCCCGCAAATCCTCGCCTCTACTCACGAACAGCCGGATTTTCTTCCCACCCGGCGCATGCTGTAGGATTGCGCGACATATGCCGGGTGGGAGCCGGCGTATGTCAGCGCCCGTGGGTATGAGCCAGTACAGGATCGGATTTGCCTGTGATGTTGTGAAAGTTTGCCTGTGGGAACTCCCCGGGGAATCAGCCCTTTGTTCCGCCTCGGGCCACCCCCGCCATGACCTTTCTGCGAAAGACCAGAAACAGCACGATCAGGGGAACGGAGATTACCACTACGGCGGCCATCATGGCGGGAATATTTTCCCTTCCAAAACCGTTTTCCCGGATTTCCTGGATGCCGTTGGAGACCAGGTAGTAGTCGGGATTGTCGGTGATCAGCCGGGGCCATACATAGGAGTTCCAGCACTCGATGATTTTCAGGATGATGATGGTGATCAGCGTGGGTTTGCAGATGGGGATCATGACCCGGCGCAGATAGCGCAGGTCCGTGGTACCATCCACCTTGGCGGCATAGTAGAGCTCATCCGGGATCTGGGCGAAATTCTCCTTCAGCAGGTAGATGTAGAATACGGAAGTCACCGACGGCAGAATCAGTCCCAGGAAAGTGTTCCGCATCCCCAGGTTGGTGATGGTGGTAAAGTTGGTGATGACCACCAGCTCATTGGGAATCATCATCAGAGACAAAAACAGGGTGAACACCAGATTTTTTCCCCGGAAATCCAGACGGGCAAAGGCAAAAGCCGCCAGTGTGATGACCACCAGCATGACGGCGGTGGTGGTCAGGGTGAAAAACAGCGTGTTCAACAGGTATTTTCCCAGGGATACGGCGGTGAAAGCATCCACATAGTTTTGCAGGGTGGGGGACAGGGTGAAAAAGGCGGGCACATGCTCCGCGTTGTAGGAGCCGTAGCTTTTTACGGAAGTCAGCAGCATCCAGTAGAAAGGAAACAGCACAATCAGTCCCCACAGGGTCAGCAGGGTATAGAGAATACAGCGGGAGATGATTTTACCTGTCCGGGCACGTTTTTCTAGCTGTTGATAATTGGTTTTCTGACTCATGGCAGGCCTCCTCATTCATAATGTACATGCTTTTGGCTCACGAGCAGATTGATGCAGGTGATGGTCAGCACGATGGCGAACAGTATAATGGCGGCCGCCGACGCGTAGGAAGGGTAACCGCCGCTGTCCCCGTAGAGCATATCGTAGACATATCCCACGATGGTATTCATCTCCGCGGCGTTTAGGTCTGTGCCGAACAGGGCCACCGCGTCGCTGTAGGCCTTGAAAGCGCCGATAAATCCGGTGATGATCAGGTAGAAGACCATGGGGGATATCATAGGAAGCGTGATTCTGGTGAAAATCCGCCACCTGGGAGTGCCGTCCACCCGGGCCGCGTTGTAGTAGGTCCGGCTGACGGAGGCAAGGGCGCTGGTCAGGATCAGGATTTTGAAAGGCATGACCACCCAGACGGTATAAAAGCACAGCACAAACATTTTGGCCCAGTAGGGTCCGTCGATGAAGTCCACGGAATCTCCTCCAAAGGTTTGGATCAGCAGGTTTACCAGGCCGTCAGAATAGGGAGTCTTCTTGAACAGGATCATGAAGACCAGGCCCACTGCCAGGGTATTGGTCACATAGGGCAGAAAATAAATCGTCTGAAACAGATCCCGCAGGGGCTTTATGGAGCTTAATGCCACGGAGATCAGCAGGGCCAGTCCGGTGGAGAGGGGTACGGTGATCACCACCAGGATCAGGGTGTTTTGCACGGCCTGTAGAAAGTAGGGGTCATGGAGTACGTAGGAATAGTTGTACAGTCCCGTGCCGGAAAAGGTCTGGGACGCGGAGTTGTACCCCTCTTCAAAGGAATACACGAACACGTCTATCAGCGGGTAGATCATGAATACGCCTAGAAACAGGAATGCGGGCAGCAGGTAGAGCCACCCCTTCATATTTTTATTGTCCATAGTCGGATCTCCTTACAATTGCCCACAGCTAGGCAGTGTCATCCGCTCCCCGTTTTCCGGAGCATCGGCGGCAAAGAGGCTGGTTGTATTATCTCGGTAAACCGTGACCATATCGCAGGTGGCAAGCGCGGCTTTCCGTAATCGAAAGCGGCGCAGAGACGCGCGTTTTATCAGAAGGCAAGCGCGTGCTTCCGATAATTCCTGACGGAAAGCGGCCGGCTGACCTTTCAGGCCGGAGGAATCAGGCCCGCACGGTAAAGGGTATCCTCTCTCCTGTTTCGGGGTGGAAGAGGTAGAGTTTGTGAGGCTTTACGGAAAACCGCACGGTCTCCGCGTCAGGGTCCACCATGCTTTCCGCGTTGATGATGGAGCGTATGGACACATTGTCGGAGCAGGGGTGGGCGGATACCACACTGACATCCCGGCCCATGACCTCCACCCGGGTCATACGGCAGGTCAGGGGGCCGTCTTCCCGGGGGATAAAGCCCTCGGGGCGGATGCCCACGGTGACTTCCTGGTCCGCCACGCCCGCCAGGGCCAGCACGGCCTCCTCGCCGATATAGAGACCTCCGCCGGACACCCGTCCCCGAAAGATATTGATGGGAGGGGTGCCCAGGAATCTGGCCACGAAAAGATTTACTGGCTCGTCATAGACTTTCTGGGGCTTGCCGATCTGCTGTACCACGCCCTCTTTCATGACCACGATCATGTCCGAGATGCTCATGGCTTCCTCCTGGTCGTGGGTGACAAAGATGGTGGTGACGCCGGTCTGTCGCTGGATACGCCGGATTTCTTCCCGGGTTTGCAGACGAAGCCGGGCGTCCAGATTGGACAGGGGTTCGTCCAGGAGCAGAACTTTCGGGGTTTTTACCAGCGCCCTGGCGATAGCCACCCGCTGCTGCTGGCCTCCGGAGAGCTCGCTGGGCCTTCGGTCCATGAGGCCTTCCAGTTGTACCAGCTTTGCCGCTTCCAGGGCTCTCTTCTCCATTTCTTCTCTGGAGAGCTTGTCCGCTCCCCGCAGGTTCTCCAGCGGAAAGGTGATATTTTTCAGCACCGTCAGATGGGGGTAGAGTGCATAGTTCTGAAACACCAGTCCCACGCCTCTGTGCTCGGGGGGCAGGTTTGTCACATCGTCCTCCCCGAAAAAGATTTTGCCATCGGTGGGCTTCAACAGGCCGCAGATCAGGTTCAGGGCCGTGCTTTTGCCACAGCCGGAGGGGCCAAGCAGGCCCACCAGTTTGCCGTCGGGGATTTCGAAGGTGAAATCGTTTACCGCAATGACTTCGCCGGAGGACTTTTTGCCCCGGCCGGGAAATTTTTTGGTCAGATTCTGTAGCAGAATTTTCATGTTTACCTCTTTCTGCATACCTGTAGTTGACGATTCAACTACTGTTATGCCTGCGGTATTGCGCCAATCAGGATGTGGAAGGGTCATATACCCGGGGCCCTTTGCCCGCAGGGTATGTTCCGTGAACATTATAGCGGATTTGCGGAGGTTCTACAAGATGGAACATGCGGGCAGGCGCATCTTGTAAGAGACTGCCCGTCCCACCAGCCTAAAGTCCAAAATCTGTTCTTCCATAGATGTAATAGTCTCAGAAATATTCTATACATTATGTATTGCTGATGTCAAGCTCGATGTGCCTCCTGTGGCCAATTTGTCCGGATTGATCACAAAGCCGGTTTGTGTTATGATGGATCAATAAAAAGCGGCATGGAAGCAGCTGCCGTAAGTGGCAGTAGCGGGATGGGGCAGGCATATCCCATGTGGGATCAAGCAGCTCCACAGGTATATGGAAAGGGGAAGAATATGGAGGATTGCCTGCAATTATTCAGCAGTGACACGGCACAGTGGTTTCGGGAAAAACTGGGGAGTCCCACCCGTGTACAGGAGGCCTCCTGGCCGGCCATCGCCGCGGGGGGGCATGTGCTGGTGTCCGCTCCCACGGGCACAGGCAAAACGCTGTCGGCTTTTCTGGTATTTCTGGACAGGCTGAAAATCCGGGCGTTGGAGGGAAATCTTCCCCAGGAGTTACAACTGATCTATGTATCCCCGCTGAAATCTCTGGCGGCGGATATCCGTGAAAATCTAAGGAAGCCCCTGGAGGGAATCGGTGGCCAGGAACTGCTCTCCGTTGCCATCCGCACCGGGGATACCACCACCCGGGAGCGGCAGCAGATGGTGAAAAAGCCGCCTCATATTTTGATTATCACCCCAGAGTCCCTTTATCTGATGCTGACCAGTAAGACGGGACAGAATGTACTGTGTACCGCCAGGGCTGTCATTATAGACGAACTTCATGCGCTCATTGACACCAAGCGGGGTGCGCACCTGATGCTTTCCCTGGCCAGGCTGGACGCTTTGTGCGGCAGACCCTTGCAGCGAATCGGTCTGTCTGCCACCATCGCGCCTCTTGAGCAGGCGGCCCGGTACCTGGCCCCGGAGCCGGTGACGGTGGCGGCGCCAGCCATGGGGAAGAGTGTGCGGCTGCAGATTCTGGGGCCCTACGCGGACGCGCGCAAAAAGCGCAGGGACCCGGTGTGGCAGGAGCTGGCGGCGCTGGTGTACCAGTACTGCCAGGGAAACCGCAGCGTCATCGCTTTTGTGGAAGGCAGGCGGTATGCGGAAAAACTGGCCTATTATGTGAATCTTCTGGGCGGGGAAGACTTTGCCCGGGTACATCACGGAAGTCTGGCCAAGGAGCAGCGACAGGAGACGGAAAGCGCTTTGCGGGAGGGGAGGCTGCGGCTTTTGTGCGCTACCTCATCCATGGAACTGGGCATCGACGTGGGGGAGATTGATCAGGTATTGCAGGTGGGCTGCCCGCGCACCGTCTCCGGCACCTTGCAGAGACTGGGCCGGGCGGGACACAATCCCTCCCGCACCAGCGTCATGTATCTGTTTCCCAGGACGGCAGCGGAATGTGTGCTCTGTGGCATGACGGCCCAGCTGGCCAGGGAAAACAGGGTGGAACGCCTGAATCCTCCCGAGGGCTGTCTGGATATTCTGGCCCAGCATCTGGTGTCCATGGCG